>Ga0114932_10000042_pt1 | contig 132876 bp, 120 predicted proteins | sample 2SBtaG_2_FD_87286 | JGI IMG/M metagenome (GOLD analysis project Ga0114932, IMG submission 87286) | Deep subsurface microbial communities from Kolumbo volcano to uncover new lineages of life (NeLLi) - 2SBTROV12_ACTIVE470 metaG | ecosystem: Environmental > Aquatic > Marine > Volcanic ...
GCCCCGGCGCGGGGGCGGGGGTGGGGCGGGGGGGGGGCTCGGGCGCCGGCTCGGGGCCCGGTCGGGGGGTGGGCTCGGGGGCCGGCTCGGGCGTGAGGTCGGGGGCCGGCGGGAGAGCCGCGGCGACGAACGGGGTCGGCTCCGACGTCGACTCGCTCCAGGGCCCGATCAGCACCGCCGCGATCACGAGGACCGCGACGAGGGGGAGGAAGGCCCACACGCGCGCGGGACGCCCCTCGGGCACGGGCAGCGCCGGGATCTCGTCCGTCGGGTGTTCGACGGGCTCGGCCTGCTGCTCCGGCGTGAGGGCCGGCAGCTCGAGCGTCCCGGTGACGGGCTGGATGTCCGGCTGGGCGGGCTCGGCCACCGGCTCGGCTTCGGGCGGGATGCCCACGAACGGGTCGCCCTCGGCGCCCTCCTCCAGCCGATCCGCCGACGCAAGGCCGAGCACCCGGAACCCCAGCAGCTCCTCCAGCGCGCCCTCGGCGCGACACGCGCGGAGCCGATGCAGCCCCGCCCGGTCGATGTCCAGGTCGAGCACCACGCTCCCCGCCCGCACGCAGCGGATGTGGAGGTAGGGGTCGTCCGCGATGAGGCGCAGGTTCCGCGTCGTCACGTACCAGGCGTGCTCGCCGAAGCGATGCAGGCGCTCGTCCAGGGTGAGCTCGGCGAGGACCCGACCGGGCGCCGGCGGGGCCGTGATCTCCTCGCCCCGGGTGGGCCGGGCGACGTCCGGGGGCGCCCGAAACGCACCCGATGGGTGACGTCCAGGAGGCCGTCCACGACGTCGGTCCACGCGTCGTCGGCGCTCTCCCAGTCCTCCAGGGGCCGCCCCCCGACCGGCACCACGGGGAACTTCGCGAAGCGACGCCCCAGCCACTCGCACTCCTCGATGATCAGGGGCACGCACCACGTCTGCTCGCGCTCGGCCGAGTCGAGGATCCAGCGCAGCTCCTCCTCGAGGCCGCCCTCGAGGCGGAGATACATCCGACTCACGAAGAGCACGGCGATGTCGGCCTGATCCAGGCGCGTGGAGGTGGTCGTGGTGAGCTCGTCGGGTTCGTGGCGCGGCCCCGGCTCGCCGTCGAGGATCCCGGCGCGCCGCCAGGCCGCCAACCTCCTCCTCAGCTCGGCGCAGACCTCCCCGTCCGCCACCGAGAAGCTGTAGTACAGCCGCGCCAAGTCAGTGTTGCTCCACCACCCCGAAGCGGACGCCGCGCAGGCCGAAGACGACCGGTGCCGTCCCCGCCTCCTTCGCCGCCGCCGCGTGGCGCGCCCGGTGTCTCGCGGCCTGCTCGGTCATGCGCTTCTCCGCGGCGGACCCGGGCACCACCAGCTCCATCACCATGCGGTCGACCCCGAAGAGCTCGAGGTAGGTCATCGCCAGCACCGCGCGCCGCTCGCGCAGATCCAGCCCGTCCGGGTCCTTCTCGCCCTTCTCGGCGAGGCCCTGCACGTAGATGAAGACGGTCGCGTGTTCGGAGAGCAGCTCGGCGATCGCCTTGAGCCGCTTGTACGTGTCGGTGCTCACGAAGAGCCGGTCGCGGTCGAAGGCGAGGTTCAGATCCCAGAGCTGGTCCGCGACCTCCGCGTCGATCGCCTCCTCGGGCGTCTGCAGCCCCATCCGGCCGTCCGTGTCCTTCGTGGTCTGGAGGCCCAGGCGCTCCTTCGTGTCGATGCTCTTCTGCACCCCGATGCGCTCGCCGGTCCCCCGTTCGGACTGGAGCCCGACCTTCTCCGCCCCCGCGGGCGACGCCCCGAGAGCTGTGATCAGCAGGGCGACGGCGACAGGAGCGAGTTTGCGCATGTCGCCATCATAGTCCGAGCGAGCGCGTCGCTCCCGCCCATCCCCGGCTCGAGCACTCCGGGAACAGGGTTGACCGTCGGGCCGTCTGCGCCCATCTTCCCGGGGTCGCGCCGCGGGGGCGCGTGGGAGCCGCATGCAGACGAACCACGAAGGCCGTTGGACCCGACCGTCGCGGGGCGGGATCCGCTTCAACGACCGTCGCTGGGACCCGTCGGCCCTGCAGGCCGATCTCGAGCGCTTCGGCGAGGCGGACTGGAAGACCCTCGACTACGGCGACGAGTGGGGGCAGATCCCGCTCGTGTGGCCCACCGCGGACGGCAACGCGGAGCACCCACTGCTCCAGGAGTGCGCGACCTTCCGGGCGGTGCTCGACTCGTTCCCCGGGCCGCTGATGGACGCCGTCGCGGCCCGCCTCGGACCGGGCGGGTGGGTCAAGGAGCACCGCGACATCTCCGGCGGCGTGGCCATGGGGGTGGCTCGATTCCACGTCCCCGTGGTGACTCACGAAGACGTGGAGTTCTACGTCGACGGCGACCGCTGCCGCATGGGCGAGGGCGAGGTGTGGAGCCTCGACACGACGTACAAGCACAAGCTCGCGAACAAGTCCGACGTGTGGCGCGTCCACCTCATCGTCGACATCAAGATGACCGACGACGTGCGGGCCATGTACCCGCCCGACGAGCTGCGGGACAAGCTGCACCGCGCGTACTTCGCCGCCATCGTGGCCCGCAAGGGCGTTCAGATGGGGCTGAAGGACCCGCGCAAGATGGCGGGCATGGCCAAGCGCTTCGTGGCGCTCAAGTTCCTCGGCCGCAGCTCGCTGTTCGACGTGGAGTGACCCCGGTGGAGCATCCCGACTTCCTCGCCTGCCCCGAGTGCCGCTCCGCGGACCTGACCTGGGCGACCGACCTGACCCCCGAGCGCGCCCCGTTCGACGTGGCCGACGGGCTGCGGTGCGGCGGCTGCGACCGCGCCTTCCCCCACGTGGGCGGCGTGTGGGTGATGTGGTCCGACGAGGCCAAGGCCGTGCAGTTCGATGCGGTGGGTGAGGACGCGGACCTGTCGCTGCAGGTGAAGGCCGCGAACATCCACATCTACGACGACGTCAGCAACGCCTACGAAGAGCACGCGGACGGCCTCATCTCCTACCGAGAGCAGCTGCTGTTCCTGAAGGCCATCGCCGCGGACTACGCCAGCGCGCAGAGCGGCCGGCGCGTGATGATCGACGTCGGCTGCGGGCCCGGGGTGGGCCTGGAGGCGGGAGCGACCCTGTTCGACGACGTCGTCGGCGTGGACATCTCCCTCGCGAACCTCCTGGCCGTGGCCGAGCAGGGGTACATCGCCGTCCTCGGGGACGCGGAGAAGCTGCCCTTCAAGACCGACTCGATCGACGTCGTGGGCTGCTTCGCCGCGATGCATCACTTCCCCAACGCCGAGGGCTTCATACGGAGCGGCCACGACTGCCTGCGGCCCGGCGGAGCGCTCGTCACCGGCTGCGATCCCAGCAAGTCGTCGATGACCTTCGGGCCCGTCGCGAAGATGGTGTGGGACCTCCGCAAGCCGGTGTACCGCGTGCTGGCCACTCGGTCGGACCGCTTCTACCTGCACAAGGACACGGAGCAGCAGCGCATCAACGACCTGGCCGAGTACGCGCGGACCGAAGGCGGGTTCGCCCCCGAGGACCTGAGCGAGATGCTGAACGGCGCCGGGTTCGAGGACTTCCGGGTCTTCCACGGCGTCGACCCCCAGGCCCAGCAGCGGTTCGCCATGCCCGGGTGGCGTCACCTCGTCCTGCAGTCCCTGTCGTTCCGCAACCCGCTGCTGCGCCGCAACTGGGTGAACCTCTCGTCGGTCGCGCGCAAGGCCGCCGAAGCGGTCGAGTAGGCCGGCTCCGGGTCTCCTGCCGACTCAGCCCGCGGCGTGCAGGCGCCCGGCGTACTCCGCGGCGTCGGCCTGGGCCTCCCACTCGGACCGCAGCAGGCCGAGCCTGTGAAGGTCGCGGAACGAGCCCGCGCGCCAGATCTCCTCGCGCCCCGTGCCCTCGATCGTGAACCCGACCTTGCGCGTGTAGAGGGCCAGCGAGGCGGCGTTGTAGTCGAGGATCACGGCCCACACGCGGTGCAGCCCGAGCTCGGAGAACGCGACGGCCATCGTCGTCTTGAGGGCGTCGGTGGCGGTGCCCTTCCGGCCCTCGACGGCGGGGCCGTGCAGCTTGATGGCGCTCTGCGCGGAGCGGTTGCTCAGGTCGATGTCCCACAGGCCCGTCATGCCCAGGCGCTTGCCCTGCAGGTCCGTCACCAGGAGTCGACGGTTGGAGGCGTCGCCCGCCGTCCGGTCCAGCCACCCGGCCTGCCCGTGTCGGGCGACGGGCCAGCCCCACCCGACGACGTGGGAGTGCACCACGGGGTCGTCGGCGAGGTCGGCGAGGAAGGGGAGGTCGGCGGGCTCGAGGGCCCGGAGGAGTACGTCGCGTCCGCGGATCATGGGGACATCATCCCGCTCGATAGGCCGGGAACCAACCCGTGGCCTCCAAGTCGGCGACGGTTCGGTCGGTGCGTTCGGCGTGCAGCGCCGTCAATCGGTGGTAGCGATCGGGGTCGAGCACGCTCCGGGCCACGCGGAACGGCAGCGCCTCGCCGCCCAGGCTGCGCTTGAACTTGTGCAGCGCGTCCCCCTCCCGGAGGCCGCCGCCCAGGTGGAAGCCCCCGGCGCCCTCCGCGATCCCGCGCCGCACGACGGCGTCGAGCAGGAGGTTGTTGGCGCCGTCGCGCGCGGCCTGCCGGCGAGACCCCGCGAGGTGGTAGTGAAGGAGCTTCCCGGACCGGAAGAACAAGGCCGCGGCGACCACGTCGTCGTCCGCGTCGAGCACCCGCCCGAGCCAGGTGCGGTCGGCGAGCGCCTCCAGCCGCTCGTAGTAGGCGTCGGCGAAGAGGTAGTACGGCTTCGCCTCGACCCGCCGCATCGTGTCCTCGTACAGGGTGCGGAACGGGGATCCCGGGGCCATGTCTCCGGGCTCCAGGTCGGTCACCTCCGCGCGGAGGCCGACCTTGCGGGCCTTGCGGGTCGACGTGCGGTGGCGCCCCTCGGCGCGGGTCCAGTAGACGTCCTCCCCGCCCGCGAGATCGACCCGGAAGGTCTCGCTCAGCCGCTCGATCTCCACCCCGGGATCGGCGGACGCGAGGGCCTCTGCGCCGGGGACGAGGGCCGTGAGACGGAGGAACTCGGCGACGTAGCCCCGCTCCCTCGCCGCGGCCCGAAACGCTTGACGGAAGGCTCGCCACGCGTCCGCGGAGGTGGACTCGGCGGCCCAGGCCCCGGCGTAGCCGTAGGGACCGACGAGATCCACCAGCGGCCCCTCGCCGAGGGCGTCGCACAGCTCGGGGTCCACGGGACGCTTCAGGTACGGCAGGAGGATCGGGCCGTCCTGCGGTGTCTGCCAGGTCGCGACCTCCCAGCCCGCGTCGTCGGAGATCTCGAGCGCGGCCCCGTAGCGATCCGTGAAGTAGATGTCCGGCCAGGGGAGGCACGCCGCCGGCGCCGACCGCGCGTCGAAGAAGCGAAGACTCACTGAACGAGCCGCCGCAACGCCTCCAGGGTGCGGTCCATGTCCGCCTCGCCGTAGCGCTGGTCGCAGACGAGCGTGAGGACGCGGTCCTGCACCCCGTGCTCGTGGGCGAACCGGTCCTTCGCCACGGCCGCGGGGAGCGCCCAGTGCACGGGGCAGTAGATCCGCTGGGCGATGAGGCCCTTGCGCACGCGGTCCCGGTCGTCGCACAGCACGGGCACGCCGAGGGGGACGTCGTCGGGTCCGAACCGCACGAGCGGGTCCACGCCGGTCAGGTGACGCAGCCCTTGGATGAGTCGCTGCGCGTTCGCCTGCCGCTTGCCCCGCAGGTCGGCGAGATCCCACCCGCCGAGGCGCTCCTTCGACTCCGCGGTGATGGCTCGCACCCCCGCGACCTTCTCCAACGCGGCCTCGCCCTCGGCGATCTTCGCGAGGAAGGCGTCCTTGTCGCCCTCGCCCGAGTCCAGGAAGCGCGCCTTCGCCTCCATCCCCTCCCGGCGCGCCTCGGCGGACGGGCCCCCGGGCTCCGCGTCGGGCGTCAGGCCGTCGACCGCCGTGCCGAAGGCGATCCCGCCGTCCGGCAGCGCGGCCCACTTCCGCAGGCTCGCGCACCCGCGGCGGGCCTCGAGGTGCGCGTCCTCGGAGAACAAGGAGTGGCTGCGGTCCTCGAGGATCTCCACCCCGGCCGCCCAGGCGCCTTCGATCGCGTCGGAGATCTCGGCGGGCCAGGCCGCCCCGAAGTACGGCGCCGCGACGAGCACGGCGTCGTCCGGGTAGCCCGATCGGAGGAAGGAGCCGACGGCGTCGCGCGTGGGCGCGAGCTCGGCGCCGGTGGGCAGGAACGTCGCCGTCTGGTCGGGGTGAAGGGCCTCCAGCAGGGCGGGGCAGAGGTAGGCGGGGAACGCCACCCGGGTGCGCCCGCGGGAGGCCGCGTCGTGCAGGAGGAGGCGCAGGGCCTCTCGCCCGGAGCCCACGAGGTGCGAGGGGCGATTCCCCACCAGGTTGCGCACCACGCGCCCGACGTTTCCTTCGCTGTGCGGGCGCAGCGCGAACTCGCTGCCGATCTCGGGTGCCTGAATCATTCGCTTACCGCTTCTGCGCCGAGACGATCTTCGTCCGGCCGGTGTCGGTCCCGCGAGTCCTCAACTTCGACTCGGGGACCAGGTCCGCCAAGACCGCACGGCACGCGACCTCGTCGCCGCCGGCCATGGCCTCTTCGAGCTTCTCCAATCCGCGCCGGATCCGCTCCTCCGGGGGCATCTTCACCGCGCCCAGGTGGATCTTGTCGTGGGGCGTGGCCAGCCCCTCGTCGCCCAGCAGCAGCTCCTCGTAGAGCTTCTCGCCGGGCCGGATCCCGCTGAACCGGATCTGGATGTCCACGTGGGGCTCGAGGCCGGACAGCCGGATCAGGTCCTCGGCGAGGTCGACGATGCGCACCGGGTCGCCCATGTCGAGGACGAACAGGTTGCCGTCCGCCTCGAGGGCCGCCGCCTGCAGCACGAGGCGGGCGGCCTCGGGGATGGTCATGAAGTAGCGGACCATGTCCTTGTGCGTGACCGTGACCGGCCCGCCCTTGGCGATCTGCTCCTTGAAGATGGGCACCACCGACCCCGCGCTGCCGAGCACGTTGCCGAACCGCACCATCACGAACCGCGTGGGCACCCGACGCCCCAGGTCCTGCAGCACCAGCTCGGCGACCCGCTTCGTCGTGCCCATGACGGACGTGGGGTTCACCGCCTTGTCGGTGCTGATGAGGAGGAAGGTCTCCACCCCCACCTCGGCGGCGGCGGTGGCCAGGCAGCGGGTGCCGAAGACGTTGTTCTTGATGGCCTCGGGCACGTTCCGCTCCATCAAGGGGACGTGCTTGTGGGCGGCCGTGTGCACCACGACTGCGGGCCGATACGTACGCATCACCCGCTGCATCGACCGCTCGTGGCTGATGTCCGCCACCACGGCCACGGTCTGCACGTCGGGCGCGCGGCCCCGGAGGTCGCGCATGAGGTGGAACAGCGGGTTCTCGGCCTGCTCCACCAAGACCATCACCCGGGGCTTCCAGTGCGCGACCTGGCGGCAGATCTCGCTGCCGATGGAGCCGCCCGCGCCGGTGATGAGCACCACCCGGTCGTCCAGGAAGTCGGCCATGGACGCGACGTCCAGGTGTACGGGCTCGCGCCGCAGGAGGTCCTCGATGCGGACCTCGCGCAGGGCCTTCCAGCTCACGCCCCCGGCGAGCACCTCCTCCGTCGGCGGCATGATCGCCGTGGGCAGGCCCGTCTCCCGGCAGGCCGCGGCCATGCGCCGCATCTGGTCGCCGGTGGCCGACGGCGCCGCGATGATGATCTCCTCGGCGTCGGTGACCGCGGCGATCTCGACGATGGCGTCCACGGCGCCCAGGATCGGGACGCCGTGGAGCAGCAGGCCCTTCTTCTGGGGGTCGTCGTCGAGGATGCCCACGGGGCGGAACTGCAGGGCGGCGCTGCGCCCGAGCTGGCGCAGGAGCAGCTCGCCCGTGTCCCCGCCGCCGACGATGAGGAGCCGCTTGCCGGTTCGGATCGTGAACCCGCGGCGCTCGGACGCCACGCGCAGGCCGAGGCGGACGCCCGCCAGCAGGCCGGTGGAGAGCATCAGGTCGAGGGCGTAGACCGACCGCGGGAAGTTCCGCAGGTCGAGGACGAGGGTGTTGAGGGCGAGGACGGTGGCGGTGGCGGCGGCGCACGCGTAGACGGTGGACTCGACGTCCTTGAGTCCGGCGTATCGCCACGAGCCGCGGTGGAGGTTGAACGCCCGGATCGCGGCGGTCTTCGCCAGGATCGCGAGCGGCAGGGACGCGATCAGGTTCTCGGCCTGCGCGTCGGGGAAGTGCTGGATGTCGAGGTCGAAGCGCAGCAGGAACGCCAGGTAGTAGGCGCCGCCCATGATCACCAGAGCCACCGCCCCGGTGACGATGTTCCGGGCGATCGGGCCCAGGATCGCTCGGGTTCTCGCCGCTCGTGCGGGTTGCTCTTCCATGCCGGACGATATATTCCCGTGCGGTCGCGCCTGCAACCGGGGCGGTCACGCCCGCGGAACGGCCCTACTCTGCCCCCGGCCCCGACCGTCGGCCCCGAGGATCACCATGACCGAGCCCGCACTGCTGCCGATCATTCGACCCACTCTGCCCGATTTCGACGACTGGGTGGCCGAGCTTCGCGGGGTGTGGGACTCCGGAATGCTGACGGTGTCGGATCGCGGGCGCCGGTTCGAGGCCGCGGTGGCCGACGTCTGCGGCGTCGAACACGCCGTCTCCATGGCCAACTGCACGTCGGGCCTGATCCTCCTCCTCGCCGCCCAGAACCTGCCCCGCGGGGGCGAGGTCGTCGTCCCGGCGTTCACGTTCGCAGCCACCGCCCACGCGGTCCTGTGGAACGGGCTCGTCCCCGTGTTCGCCGACTGCGACGCGTCCACCCTGACGATGGACCCGGCGTCGGCGCGGGCGAAGCTCAGCGACCGGACAGTCGCCGTCATGGCCACGACGATCTTCGGCACGCCCCCGGACCTGGACGCGCTCCAGGCGCTCGCGGACGAGGCCGGCGTCCCCTTGCTCCTCGACTCGGCCCAGGCCCTCGGCTCCACCTGGCGGGGCACGCCCATGGGCCGCTTCGGCGTGGGCGAGGTCTTCAGCTTCAGCCCCACGAAGGTCGCCACCGCCGCCGAGGCGGGGGTCGTCACCACCACCGACGGGGAGCTCGCGGCGCGGCTGCGGCGCTATCGGGACTACGGCAAGGCGACGGACGGACAGGACATGGAGTTCCTCGGCCTGTCGGCGCGGCTCTCGGAGCTGCACGCCGTGGTGGGCCTCGCGACCGTCACGAACCTGTCGTCCTACATCGAGCACCGACGCGCGGCGATCGCCACCTACCAGGCCGCCCTCGGAGACCTCCCGGGCGTGAGCTTCCCGGGCGTCCCGGACGTGGCCACGACGTCGTGCAACTACATGGTCATGCGCGTGGGCGCGGGGGCGCCGCTCGACCGCAACGCCCTGTACGCCCGGCTCGCCGACGAGCGCATCCAGACCAAGAAGTACTTCTATCCCGCCGTCCACCGCCAGACGCTGTACCGCGCCGACCCCGGGCCGTCCCTGCCGAACGCGGAGGCCGCCGCCGCCGAGTGCATCGCGGTCCCCCTGTTCGGGCACATCTCCGCGGCCCAGATCGACCGGGTGGTCGTCGCCGTCCGCACCGCCTTCGGGGCCTGATCCGGGAGCCGTCGGAGCGCGCATGCACATCGTCTACCTCCACCAGTACTTCGTGACCAACAACGGCACGTCGGGCACCCGCAGCTACGACATGGCGCGGTTCCTGGTGGAGCGTGGGCACAAGGTGTCGCTGATCACGGGCATGCACCGGCACCTCGAGTACAGCGTCGAGCGCGGTCGTCCCTGGAAGCACGTCGACCTGGACGGGATCGACCTGTACGTCCTCAACGCGGACTACAAGCAGGAGTGGGGCGCGAAGGGGCGGGTCCTGAGCTGGCTGCGGTACGCGGGGCTCGCGTCGGCGCTGGCCATGAAGCTGGACCGGCCGGACGTGACCTTCGCGTCGTGCACGCCCCCGACCGTCGGGGTGCCCGCCCTCGCCATGCAGGGCCTGCGCAAGGTCCCGTGGGTCTACGAGCTGCGGGACGTGTGGCCCGAGTGCCTCTACTCCAACGGGCTGTCCGAGACGTCGCCGGCCGTCCCGCCCATGAAGCTGTGGAACAAGGTCTGCGTGCGCGGGGCGGAGAAGCTGACCGTGATCACGCCCGCCTTCAGCGACCTGCTGGCGAGCGACTACGGCGCGCGCGAAGAGGACATCACCTTCCTCCCCCTCGGCGCGGACAAGGACCTCTACGTCCCCCGACCGGACGACAAGACCTCGGGCGTCACGCTGCGGGAGGGGAGCATCGGCGCGGACGACTTCGTGGCCGTCTACTGCGGCGTGTTCGGGCCCGCCAACAACATCGACTACCTGGTGGACGCCGCCGCGCTGCTGCGCGACCGCCCGGACATCAAGCTCGTCCTCATCGGGCACGGCAACCAGTTCGACCGCATCCAGGCCCGGGTGCGGGACGAGGACCTCGAGGGCACCGTGTCCGTGCGCCCGGCCATCCCGAAGAAGGACCTGGTGCAGCTCCTGCCCACCGCGGACGCCGGGATCGTGTGCCTGCGCGACTCCGAGGCCAACCGGCTGGCGATGCCCAACAAGATGTACGACTACCTCTTCTCAGGGCTCGCGCTGATCAAGACGGCGCCGCCCGAGGGCGGGGGAATCCTGGGGACGATCGTCGAGGAGAACGGCTGCGGGGCGGGCGTGGACGCCACGGATCCGGCGGCGGCGGCGGCCCTGCTGCGGGACTGGGCGGACGACCGCGCGGCGCTCGCGGAGAGGGGGCGTCGAGGGCGTGAGCTCGGCGAGCGGGAGTTCGACCGCGGGCGCCTGGCGGCCGAGCTCGAGGCGCTCCTGCAGTCCGTGGTGGCGTCGGCCTGATGGGGCTGCGTCGGCGCCTCTCGATGCGCGTGAAGCACGCGATCGACCGCGTCGGCGCGGGGGCGATGCTGTGCGCGATCGGCCCGCTGTTCGCCGGCATCGCCCTCGCCATCAAGCTCGACGACGGCGGCGAGATCTTCTTCAAGCAGGAGCGCGTCGGCCAGGACGGCCGCTCGTTCCACATCTGGAAGTTCCGCACGATGGTCCCGGACGCGATGGAGCGCGGGAAGGGCTACTTCACGGACGACCTGATCACGCCCATGGGCAAGCTCCTGCGGAAGACGAGCCTGGACGAGCTCCCCCAGCTGCTGAACATCCTCGCGGGCGACATGTCGTTCGTGGGGCCCCGCCCGACGCTGCGCGACCAGACCGACCGCTACACGCCCGAGCAGGCGCGACGGCTGGAGGTTCGTCCGGGGGTCGCGGGGTGGGCCCAGCTGCACGGGCGCAATACCCTGCCGTGGTCCGAGCGCATCGAGTTCGACGTGGAGTACGTCGACCGCGCCGGGCCGCTCTTCGACCTCTACATCCTGCTTCGGACGGTGCCCATGGTGCTGACGGGCAGCGGCGTGGCGGTCGGCCAGACGCGCGACGAAGTCGACGACCTGGGGGGCTGACGCCCGCGGTCAGGCGTCGAGCGGGGCCTCTTCTTCGTCCTCTTCGTCCTCATCGAGCGGGCCGTAGGTGTAGTAATTCGAGTAGTAGCCGTAGCCGTACCCGTACCCGGCGCGGGCCCGATGTTTGCCGTTGACGACGGCCCCGAGCATCTCGGCGCCCACCGCGCGCAGGTTCCTCACGGCCTTGTCGAGCAGCGCCCGGTGCGTCTTCTCGGCGCGGACCACCAGGAGCACGCCGTCGGTGCGCTGGGAGAGGATCGAGGCGTCGGACACGACGCCCGCGGGGGGGGAGTCGAAGATCAGGGCGTCGTAGCGGCGACGAAGCTCCGCCACGATGTTCGCGAACGCGGACGACGCGAGCAGCTCCGACGGGTTCGGCGGGATGGGACCGCAGCGCAGGATGTCGAGCCGCTCCTCGAGGTTGATGATCGCCTCGTCGAGGGTCGCCTCGCCGATGAGCACCATCGTGAGCCCGTTCTTGTTGTCGAGCTCGAAGACCTTGTGCACACGGGGACGGCGCATGTCGGTGTCGATGACGCACACCCGCTTGCCCGCGGCGGCGAGCACCAGGGCGAGGTTCGTGGACACGCTCGTCTTGCCCTCGGCGACGCCCGCGCTGGTGACCACCATCGTCTTCAGCTCGGCGGAGTGGCGGGCGAAGAGCAGGTTGGTGCGCAGCGTGCGGTAGGCCTCGGCGACGGCCCCGCGGGGGGCCCGGGAGACGATGCGGTCGGCGCCCGCGACGGTCGGGTCGGGGTTCTGGTCCTTGCCCGCGATGGCCGGCACCTCGCCCAGGACGCGCAGGCCCAGGGTCTCCTCGAGCTCGCGCTCGTCCCGCACGGTGTGGTTGAGGCGGTCGAGCGCGATCGCCGCGCCGATGCCCGCGAAGAGGCCGAGCAGCAGTCCGAACGCGACGTTCAGCGGGACCCGGGGGCGGGTCGGGAGCTTCGGCACCACCGCGGCCTCGTGGCGTCGGATGTTCGTGGTCTCGAGCAGGCTCGCGAGCTTGATCGTCTTGCTGCGCTCGAGGACCAGCTCGTAGAGACGTCGGCTGTTCTCGAGCTCTCGCGCGAGCGTGGTGTACTCGATCTCGAGCTTGCTCACCTCCACCGCGCGCCGGGTCTGGTCGTCGAGGCGGTCCCGCAGCCGGGCCTCGGCCTCCTGGGAGGACTTCATCTGGGTCCGCAGCGAGTCGAGGACGCGCTGGACCTCCTCGGCGAGGCGCGTGCGGGCGTAGTCCACCTCCGCGTTGAGCTTCACCATCGTGGGCAGCTTGTCGCCGCGCGTGGCGCCGAACTCGGCCTTGCGCTGCTCCAGCTCGATGACCTGGGACTTGAGGCGCTGGATGGTCAGGTCGTTGAACAGCCGCGGCGAGGCCTCGATGTCCCCCGAGGTGGCCAGCGCGTTCGTCTCCTTCCACTCGGCCTCCAGGCCGATGCGGCGGACCTCCGCCTTCGTGAGCTCCGCCCCCAGATCCTCGACGCGCTGCGTCACCGTGTTGAGGCGGTCCTCGAGCGGCGTCGTGAGCAGCTGGTGCTCGCTGCGGAAGTCGTAGAGCGCCTTCTCGGCCTCCTCCACGCTCTTGCGGAGCCCGGCGTGCTGGTCGTCGAGCCAGGTGAGCGCGCCGCGGCTGGCCTCGGCCTGCAGGTCGAGGCTGTAGTCGATGTACCGGTCGATGACCGTGTTCGCGAGCTCGGCGGCCTTGTCGGAGCTGTAGTCCCACTCCACCACGGAGACCATCTCGCTGCCCTCGAGGGGCACGACGCGCGTGCGGGCGGTGAGGACCTTGATCGCCCGCTCCCGACGGTCGATCGCCGTCATCTCCGCGAGCTCGTCCAAGGTCGCGGCGAGGAACTCGTCGTCCCGGGCGAGGCCCATCTTGTCGACGACCCGCTCCATCACGGGGCGGCTCCGGATCACCTGCAGCTGCGTCTTGAGGTAGTGCTCGTGCTGGTAGCGGCCGCGCGGCGCGCGGTTCACCCGGTAGTCCTCCTCGAGATCCCCGAGGAAGCGCGGGGCCTCCATGCCCAGGAGGATGGACGCGCGCGCCTCGTACTCCTTCGGCTGCACGACGGTGAGGCCGCCCGCGAGCGCGCCCGCGAGCAGCACGCAGAGCCCGACGATCCACCAGCGTCGGCGGACGGGGCGCCAGTAGTCGGAGAAGCTCGGGAGTTGGTCCGGGACCACGCTCGGCGCGGGCGCGATCGGCACCGGGCGGGGGCCGAGGGGGCGAGGGGCCGTGTTCATGAGCGCGTCTCCTTGGAAAGCGGCAGGAACCCTAGTCCCTTTACGCGCGTTTGGCCCGGATAGATCGTTTCGAGCCTTGATCTAGGGCGAGAGGTCGCCGGCCGGCCGGCCTTCTCGCGCGCGAGTCACCCCAGGATCTTTCGGGTGACCTTGTCTGCGACCTTCTCCGCCGCGCGCCGGAGCAGGCCCCGCTTCTTCGCCGGCCCCTCGGACGCCGCGCGGCGCTCCTCGCGATGCAGGGGGCCGTCCGCCTGTTGGACGGCCGGCGCCGACTCCCCGGGCGCGAACCGAACGGGCGCGCCCAGGTGGAGGGTCACCACGCGGCCGTCCTCTTCGACGTAGCTCTCCCCGTCGTCGCCCCGGACCGTCGCCTGGAGGGCGGAGGCCAGCTCGATCATCTTGCCCAGGGTGGGCTCGTCCGGCTGGTCGACGGACAGCATCCCGCTCCAGTCCGAGAAGAGGAACAGGACGCCCTCCTGCTCGGTGCCCGCCCGGAACGCGGGGTGCCCGCTCCACACCGCGGACGGCCCGCCCCCCGCGGCGAGCTCGAAGGTGTCGTCACCCTCCACCAGGCGCAACCATTCCTCGCGCGTGACCTTGGAGCCGGACTCGTCCGACCAGGACTCGCGGCGGGTGATGTGGACCTCGTATGTCATGCGCCCGGGAGTATAGAGCCAAGGGTAGGGATCGGCTTCGGACCGAGGCCCCGCCGAGGGGGGGGCGGCCCGACGCTTGGACCGTCGCTGGACCAGAGAGGAGGGGCCCGAACAGCGAGTTTCGGGCCTGTTTTGGGCCCCCAACCGAAAAAAATCAGGGGTCTCGCAGGATCCCGCTCCCGTCGTCGTTTTGGCCGATTTTGGCCGAAATGGGCCGATTCCGGGTGGGTTCGATCCCCCTCGGGAAGGGGCCTCTCACGTTTTTCTGACCAAGAACAGCACGCAGTCCATCGATTGCGTATTACAATCGCTCCCGCGGCAACAGTCTGCCGCTTGCTTCCAGGAGGAAAACATGGCTGACAAGAAGAACTTCGTACTGCTCGACTCCAACGACGGCGACACGGCCACCGTGTTCCAGTCCCGCCAGCCCCGCGGCGCGGCCCTCAAGGCTGCCACGCGCGGTCACACGGACATTCGCCTTCGCGAGCGTGGTACCAACCGAGTGCACGTCTTCACGGGCGAGCGCAAGCAGGTCGCGGCCCCGTCCGGCGGCCCGAGCTGGCTCGGCGACAAGGTGTGGAAGAGCAACGTCTCCAAGCAGGGCGTGCGCCGCATCTGATCCGGACTCTCCGGTCTTGGAGACGCCCGGCCGCTTTCGCGGTCGGGCGTCTTCGCTTGGGCCGAGTCGGTGGACGGCGGCCCGCTCGCCTGTGTGTGGGTGACCCGCGACGCTGGGGGTTGGTTCGCGGAACCCGGCGCATATCAGGCCCCCTCGCGCTCCCGCGCGGGGCGTCGACGCGGGAGCGCGCGCGCGGCGATGAACTGGTAGCTTCCCGGACCATGACAGCGTCCTTCGAAACGTTCCGGTCGGTCTTCGGCGACTACCTGTCCCGCCTCGGGAAGGTGGACGCTCGAGCCCTTTATGAGGTGCTCCGTGTGCGCGCGGTGGATGAAGGGGAGCAGGTGATCGCGGAGGGCGAGCGCGCCGCGAGCCTGATCTTCGTGACCCAGGGAGAGCTGCAGGTGAGGGTCGGTGGCCCGCACGGCCCCCGCGTCGTCGCCACCGTCGGCCCCGGCGCGGCCGTCGGCGAGGTCTCGCTCCTGGACCCGGGCCCCGCGACCGCGACGGTCGAGGCCATGACCCCGTGCGAGGTCCTCGCCGTGGACGCGGACGACATCGCCGCGCTCTGGGCGGCCAAGCCGGCCGTCGCGGCCGCCCTCACCCGGGGGCTGAGCCGCCTGCTCGCGGAGCGCATCCGGGGCACGCACGCCACCTTGGACGCGGTCGTCCAGGAGAGCTCGGAGCTGGACGAGGCGTGGTTCAGCCAGGTGGTCAGCACCCTGTGGGGCGTGGAGACGGTGGCATGAAGTCCGACGAGCTGCGCCACTTCCTCCTGAGCATCCCCCACTTCACCCAGCTGGGCTCCGGCGACCTGGTCGCGCTCGAGCGATCCCTGGAGATCCGCACCGTGGAGGACGGGCACGTCTTCTTCGAGCAGGGCGACGCGGCGGACGGCGTGTACCTCGTCCTCTCCGGGCAGGTGGCCGTCGATCACACGCGGTCGTCGGGGCACACGATGGAGGTCAACCGCATGGTGGAGCGGGAGCTCTTCGGCATCCTCGCGCTGCTGGACGACATCCCGCGCACGGCCACGTGCACCGCCGAGGGCGAGACCACCGTGGGCTATCTGCCCAACCACCTGTTCTGGACCCTCGCGGGGACGCGCGCGAACATCGGATATCCCTTCCAGCGGGTCCTCGCGCGTCAGCTGGCGAAGGACTTCCGGGTCGCGTCCGCGCGCATCGACAGCCTCCTCGAGGGCTGACCGGGCCGGGCCCTACACGACGGGTTCGATCCGCACGCCCGCGCCGTTCGAGCGGGGCTGCCCCGTGAACCGCTCCAGCTCCTCCGTGCCGACGATCCGGTTCGGCCCGTCCTCGGCGCCGTAGCCCAGGACCACCACCCCCCGCCGAAGCGTCGGATCGTGGCCCAGGGTCACGGTCAGCTGCTCTCCGTTGTCTCCCGTGAGGCGGGCCTCGCCCCCGTCGGGCACGCCGCCGGCGTCCTCGGGGTGCACCGACGCCGGGCCCCGCGCCCGGGCGCCCGCGACGCCTCCCGTCAACCAGGTGTTCATCGTCGGGCTCGGCCGCACCGAGGTCACCAGCCGCAGCCCCTCGGCCTGCTTCGGGCGACGCGCGAGGGCGTCGAGGAACTCGGGGACCGCCAGGCGTGGTCGACCGTCGGGGTGATCGCAGCCCCGCTCGCGCAGGCTCGTCGCGTTCCCCACGGCCCCCCCCTGCACGACGTCGCGCCAGCGCAGCGATCCGCGGACGGAGACCAGCCCGCGGGCCAGGGTCGTGGGGCGGACGCCGGTCCATCGCAGCAGCCGGTCCGCGATCACGCTGCCGAACGCGGGCCTCCCCGCGGCCCGGGCGAGCGAGACGAGGATGTCCCAGTCCTCGCGGGCCTCCCCTCGCCGCGCGACGACAGCGGGGGCGAGCTCGAGGTGGGGCACCGGTCGCTGCTGGGCCATGTGGACGGCCACGTCCGGTCGGGCCGCCCACGACGCCGCGGGGAGGACCGCGTGGGCGAGGCGCCCGGTGGCGTTCTCGAACAGGTCGACGCTCACCAGCAGCTCGAGGCGCTCGAGCGCGCGCTTCGCCGTCGCCGTGTCGGGGAGGGCGGCCAGGGGGTTCCCGCCCACCACCACGAGGGCGCGCAGGCGGTCGGGGCCGTCATCCAGGGCGTCGGCGGCGAGGTCGGCGGCGGCCACGGTCCCCAGCACCGCGGGGCGCCCGCTGCGGCCCACGATCTCGGGGTCCCGGCCCCGGAGGCCCAGGGTCTTGGAGAGCCCCACGAGGTCCACCGCGCCCGGGTGGTAGCGCCAGCCACCCGGCCGATCCAGCCCGCCGAGGACCGCCTGCAGCGCGAGGGTGAGCCACCAGCCGACCGTCCCCTCCGGGCCCAGGAGCACCCCGAGACCGCTCCAGACCAGGGGCCGCGCGGCCGTCGTGAGGCGCGACGCGAGATCCTCGAGCTCATCCTCGGCGATCCCGGTCGCCTGCGCTGCGGCGGCCCGATCGAACGCGCTCACGGCCTCCCGCAGGCGCCCCACGTCGACGGGATCGAGCCACGCGTCGGCCGGGCGGTCGTCCACGGCGCGACGCACCAGGAAGGCCAGCAGGTCCACGTCCGAGCCGGGTCGAGGCGCGAGGTGCACGCCCGCGCGACGGGCGGTGACGGAGCGGCGGGGGTCCACCACCACCAACGCCCCGCGCTTGCCCGCCCCGACGATCCCGCGCACGCCGTCGGGGTGGGACTGGGCCTGGGAGGGCTGGCTCGCCAGGGGGTCGGTGCCCACGAGCACCACGCAGTCGGATCCCGCGTAGTCCGCGGTGGCGGTGATCATCGGGTTGCCGAAGACCTCCTCGGTGACGACGAACATGGGGGCGTTGTCGAGCGTGAGGCAGGAGTAGTGCCGCGGGGTCTCGAGGGCTCGCTGCAGCGCGGTGACCCCGAGCACCGTCCCCAGGGAGTGGCCGGCGGCGTTGCCGGAGTACAAGCCCACGGACCGCGGACCGTGCCGGTCGAGCAGCTCCCGGAGCCGCCCCCCCACCTCGGCGAGGGCCTCGTCCCAAGTGCCGTCCGTGGTGCCGCCGGGGCCGCGGAGCCGGGGTCGCACCACCCGATCCGGATGGTGATGGACGGCCGCGAAGCGGGTCCCCTTGACGCACGCGAACCCCCGGGAGATCGGGTGGTCGGGGTCGGGGCGCAGGCCCTCGAGGCGGTCGCCCCGGGCGGTGGCGATGAGGCCGCAGGCGGACTCGCAGATGCGGCACGTCGTCCGGACCTCGCGGGGGCCCGGCAGCGCGGTCAGGACTCCCCCGACCCGAACCCGGCGGCCTGGATGAGCGGCATCCACTCGACGTCGAGGTCCGGCACGGCCGGCATCGACTGCAGCGACTCGGTGCGCTGCTCGGGGTCCACGCGCCCCGCCCGGACGAGGCGGATGAACTGCACGAGGTCGGCGGGCCGCACGAGGGTCCGGCGGGCCTCCCGGAGCGCCTCGGCGGCGTCCAGGGCGGTGCCCGGTCGGTCGCTCGGGTCCCGGGCGAGCAGTCGAGCGATGACGGGCGCGAGGCGCGGGGAACGCTCGGCGACGGCGGCCTCCTCCTCGGCGACGGTGCGCTCCTCCAAGTGGCGGGCGGCCTCCTCGGGGGTCGCGGAGTCGTGAAAGCGCGTCCCGAGCACCAGCTCCCACAGCAGGACGCCGAGGCTGAACAGGTCCGAGGCCGGCGACGGCTCTCCCCCCGCCCAGATCTCCGGCGCGCGGTAGGCGGGGGTGCCTCGCAGCACGGAGCCCGAGGCGTCGTCGGGGTCGCACCCGAAGTCGGTGACCTGCACGAGCCCCAGGTCCGCCACGAGGATGTTCGAGGGAGACAGGTCTCCGTGCACCACCCGCGCGCGAGTGCCGCGGTGGGTGCGCGCCGTCCACGCGTGGTGCAGGGCCTCGGCCACCGCCACGCCCACGTCGGCGACCACGGAGGTGGGGAACTTGAGCCGGAGGAACCGGAGGCTGCGCTGCAGCTCCGCGAGGGTCTCGCCTTCGACGTACGCGAGGACGATCATCGGGCGCTCGTCGTCCTCCACGACCCCGATGACGTGCACGATGTTCGGGTGGTGGAGGGCGCTCGCGGCCCGCGCCGCAGAGATGAGCCGCCGGTTCAGGGCCGTCGACGAGGGGGTCAGCAGCTTCAGGGCCACGTGACGTACGACCCCGAGCGCGCCCTCATCCAGCGCCAGCCACACCTGGCCGGCGTCGCCGCGGGCGAGGAAGCGCTCCAGCCGGAAGCGGCCGAGTCGATCGCCGGGGGCGAGGGGAGGGGACCGTCTCACATCGAATCCAAGGATGTCAGCCTAGAGGATCGACGGCGACCGTGCCCCCGGGGCCGGACCCGCGCATCGGGGTCGACAGGGCCGATACGGGCGCTACCATCCGCGCCGCCGCGTGAACCGCGCCCCTCGCCGCGTGAACCGCGCCCCTCGGAGGAACCGTGACCAAGCACCTGTGCAGCTACGCCGTCAAGTCCGCGCTGTTCACCCCGGACGAGTGCGCCCGCATCGTCGAGATGGGCGAGTCGCTCGACCTCAAGCCCGGGGCCATCGAGGAGCTCGAGGGGGGCAAGAAGGTCGACGTGGTGGGTCGAAACTGCGAGCTGGTGTGGGTCCAGCGGCGCAAGTCCCCCGACTGGAAGTGGGTCTTCGACCGCGTGGACGAGGCCATCGAGGAGCTCAACGGCTCCACCTGGCAGTTCGAGATCAACCCCACGAAGTCGATCCAGTACACGTCCTACGGCTTCGGCAACTTCTACGGCGCGCACTTCGACAACGGCAGCAAGCAGACCAAGCACCGCAAGCTCAGCGTGTCGGTGCAGCTGTCGGATCCGTCGGACTACTGGGGTGGGGCCCTGCGGCTGTGGTCGATGAACGAGTCCACGACGGCGAGCAAGGGGCAAGGAGACATGGTGCTCTTCCCGAGCTACCTCATGCACGTCGCCAAGCCGGTGCTCCGGGGCACCCGGAAGGTGTTGGTGAGCTTCATCACGGGGGAGACCCCGCTGCGTTGAGCGCTATCGGCGGGCCTTGCGAGCGAGCATGACCTGCAGAGGATCCGCGCCCCGCTTCTCCTCGACCTCTTCCCACTGCGCGGCCCGCTCGGGCGCCGCGTAGTCGTGCGAGAAGCCGGGATCGGCGAAGAACGCCTCGGCGGCGACCTCGACGGCCTCGGCGCGGGCCTGTTCCTGAAGCATGTGGTGCGCGCCGCCCGCGAGGAGGAGGGCGGCGACTGCGATCTTCAAGCCCGTGGTCTTGCTCATGTGTGCCGCTCTGCTCCGCTTCTCTCTCGGTTGGACTTCTGCGCCCATATGGAATCTATGCCGGCAAGCCGCGCGGAGGCAAGGCTCTTTCGAGAAGCTCGGCGGGGGGCTGGTACGCTCGCCGCCGGAGGCTCCCCTGCTCGTCCACGCCATCGTCGCCGCGTCGGAGGAGATGCGCGCCACGCGCTCGCGCAAGGCCAAGGTCGCGACGTTGGCTCGTCTCCTGCGCGGCCGCACCATGCACGACCTGCGCACCGCGACGGCCTGGCTGTCGGGGGAGATGCTCCAGGGTCGCATCGGCTTGGGCTACGCCGCCGCGTACGCATCCCCGGACCTGCCCCCCGCCCCCGCGCCGACCCTCCTGATCGAGGACGTGGACGCGGCCTTCGTGGGGATCCGCGACGCGTCCGGCAAGGGCAGCAAGGCGCTGCGGACGGGCCTGTTCGAGGCCGTGCTGGGTCGGGCGACGGAGGCCGAGCAGCGGTTCCTGCGGGGGCTCGTAACCGGCGAGCTTCGGCAGGGGGCCCTCGCGGGCGTGATGGCCGAGGGGATCGCGTCGGCGGCGGGCGTCCCGGCGGCGGCGGTGCGTCGGGCGGCCATGCTGTCCGGTGACCTGCCCACCGTGGCCGTGGCGGCGTTCAAGGGCGGGGAGGCGGGCCTCGCGGCGTTCCGCATCACGCTCTTCCGCCCGGTTCAGCCCATGCTCGCGCAGACGGCGGCGACGCCCGTCGAGGCCCTCGGTCGCCTGGAGGAGGGGGTCTTCGAGACCAAGCTGGACGGGGCTCGGATCCAAGTCCATCGCGACGGCGACGTGGTGCGCGTCTACACCCGGAAGCTTCGGGAGGTCACCCGGGCGGTGCCCGAGGTCACGGCGCTCGCCCTCCGGCTCCCGGTGCGCGACGTCGTGCTGGACGGCGAGGTCATCGCCCTGCGCCCCGACGGCCGGCCCCACCCCTTCCAGACGACCATGCGCCGGTTCGGCCGCAAGCTCGAGCACCGCGTGGCGAAGCTCAGGGAGGAGGTCCCCCTCACGCCGTTCTTCTTCGACGTCCTGCACGCCGACGGGGAGCAGCTCATCGACCGGCCCCTCGCCGAGCGTCACGGGTTCCTCGAGCGGCTGGTCCCGCCGGAGCACCGGGTGCCGCGCCTCGTGACCGCCGACCCGGAGGCGGCCGGCGCGTTCCTCGACGGCGCCCTGGAGGCCGGGCACGAGGGGGTGATGGCCAAGGCGCCGGACGCGCCCTACGTCGCGGGGAGCCGGGGCTGGTCGTGGCTGAAGCTCAAGCCCGCGCACACACTCGACCTCGTCGTGCTCGCGGCGGACTGGGGGTCCGGGCGACGGAAGGGATGGTTGTCGAACCTGCACCTCGGCGCGCGGGACCCGGCCGGCGGGTTCGTCATGCTCGGCAAGACGTTCAAGGGGATGACGGACGAGCTGCTGGCCTGGCAGACCGAGGCGCTCCAGGCGATCGAGGATCGTCGGACCGAGTGGACCGTGCACGTGCGGCCCGAGCTGGTAGTGGAGATCGCGTTCAACGAGATCCAGACCAGCCCCCGCTATCCCGGCGGGTTGGCCCTTCGGTTCGCCCGCGTGAAGGGATATCGCCCCGACAAGGCCGCCGCGGATGCGGATACCATCGCCACGGTTCGGGCGATCCACGCCGGCGAACGCATCCCGGGACGCACGTCTTGATCCCCCTCCGACGCTTCGCGGCCGCCTGGTCCTTCCTCACGCCGGTGCCGCTGGGCATCCACTACGAGCGAGAGGACTTCGAGCGCTGCCTCGGGTGGTTCCCGGTCGTGGGCCTGGCGCTCGGCGCCCTCCTCGCCGCCCTCGGCACGATCCTCGCGTCGGCCTTGCCCTCGACGGTCGCGGCGGCGGGCGTGGTGGCGGCGTACGCCATCCTCACCGGCGGGCTCCACCTCGACGGGCTCGCCGACGTGTTCGACGGGATCGGCTGCCGGGGCGACCGCGAGCGGACCCTCGAGGTCATGCGCGACTCCCGGGTGGGGGCCCACGGCGTGGTCGCCCTGGTCTGCGGGCTCCTCCTTAGGTTCGCGGCGGTGGCGGCGCTCCTCGAGGCGGGGCACGCGGCGGCGATCGTGCTGGGCGCGGTGGTGGGACGCGCGGTCGTGGTGGGGGCCATCGTCCGGTGGCCGTACGCCCGGGCCCGCGGCCTCGGCACGACGTTCAAGGAGTTCGCGCGGGGCGACGACCTCGCCTGGGCCTTCGGGATCGCCACGGTCGCGGCCGTCGCCATCGGGGGGCCCATGGCCCTGATCGCGGCGCTGCTCGGAGTCGCGGCGGCGCGGACGCTCGCGGCCCGCGTGATGGACCGGGTGGGCGGCCTGACCGGGGACGCCTACGGCGCGTTGGTCGAGGTCTCGGACGTGGTGGTGCTCGGGCTCCTGGCGGGGCTGCTGTGAGCGGGCCGAAGATCCTCGTCGTGGGCGGCGCTCGGAGCGGGAAGTCGCGCCACGCCCAGGCCCTGGTCGAAGCCGCGGCGACGGTCCGCACCTACCTCGCCACGGGCGAGGCTCGGGACGACGAGATGGCCGACCGCATCCGGCGGCACCGCGACGACCGCGACGCGAGCTGGACCACGATCGAAGAACCGCGGGACATCGCGCGGCACCTCGACCGCTCCGGCGCCGTGCTCGTCGACTGCCTGACGCTGTGGCTCTCCAACCTCATGGAGGCGCGCGAGGACATCGAAGAGGACGTCGCGGCGCTGGTGGACGCCGTCGCCCGCGCCCCCGGCCCGCTCGTCTTGGTGGCGAACGAGGTGGGGCTCGGCGTCGTGCCCCTCAACCCCCTGGCACGACGGTTCCGCGACGAGGCCGGTCGCCTCGCGCAGCGCGTGGGCGCGGTGTGCGATCGCGTCGTCCTCACCGTGGCGGGCCGCGCGATCGACCTCCCCCCCGCGACCTCTTCGGTCCCCCGTCGGACCGCGCGCCGATGGTCGGCCGACGAAGCCCTCCTCCCGCGGCTCCGCGCGGCGATGCCGACCCGGGACTCGACGGCGGCGGAGGCGGCTCGCTGCGCGCTCGACGGCCGCGCCGACCTGCGACTCCGGGACCTGGCGGCGTCCGTCGTCGGGATCACCGGGCTGCCCCTGCCGCCTCACCCGCCGAGGGCCCTGGTCGTGGACGCCGCGAGCCCGGCCCTCGCCGCGCGCGCGGGCCTCGAAGCGCTCGAGGCGTTGTGCGTCGGTCTCTCGGCGGCGGATCGCTGGATCGACGAGGGCGTGGACCTGCTCGCGCTGGTCGGGGCGCAGGGCGACGAGACCCTCCACCACGCCCTGGCCGGGGTCCTCCTCGGCGCCGCGGTGCGTCGGGTCCCGGTCTTGATCCAGGGGCCCGCCGCGGCCGCGGAGGTCGCGTCGACCCTCGTGCCCGGCGCCGAGTACGCCCTGCTCGCGGACCCCCACCCCGAGGGGACCGGCGCCGCGGCGGCCGTCCCGCTCGTCGCCGCCGCCCTCGCCGCCCTGCACGACACCGGAGCCTGACATGCGACGCCTCACCTGCCTCTTCGTCCTTCTCCTCGCGGGCTGCCCCGACGGCTCCGCGAGCCTCATCTCCACGTCGGTCTGCGCCCCCGGGGATCGGGTCTGCCGGACGGACGCCGCCCTCGTGTGCTCCTTCGACGGCTCCGCTTGGGAGGTCGAGCCCTGCGGCGACGGGGAGACCTGCAGCGACGGCGCGTGCGTCGGTCCTGGCCTCGTCATCGACACCGAGACGTTGGCTCCGGGCGAGGTCGCGTCGCCGTACGAGGCCGTGTTCACGACCCTCGGCGGTGAGGACCCGTTGGCTTGGAGCGCGCTCTCGGGCGAGGTCCCGGCGGGCCTCGATCTCGGAGACGACGGCGTGCTCTCCGGGGTGCCCGAGCTGCCCGGCGACTACGTCTTCGGCGTGGCCGTCGAGGACGCAGCCGGGGCCACCGACGGGCGGGACTTCTCCCTCACCATCCACCCCGAAGCGCTCACGATCACGACGGACGCGAACCTCGGCGCCGTGGATGAGGGCGTGGCGTTGGACGTCGCGTTCGAGGCCGAGGGAGGCATCCCGCCCTACGGCTGGTTCCAGCTCGACGGGGATCTGCCCGAGGGCGTGACGGTGAATGCCGCGGGCAGGCTCAGCGGCGTACCCACCGAGCCGGGTCGCTTCGAGTTCGGGATGCGCGTCGTGGACGCCGAGGAGCCCCCGGGGTTCGCGGACGGCGACTTCACCCTCGACGTGTCGCTGCGCCCGCTGGTGATCGTGGGCGACAACAGCTTCACGATCCTCGGCTTCAGCATCGTGACGTTGCCGCTGCTGACCATCGTCCCGGGGATCCCGCTGCCGTACACGACCCAGCTCGAGGCCGACGGCGGGCTGCGTCCCTATACGTGGACCGAGCAGCAGCTGCCGGGCGCGCTGGGCGCGTTCATCCCCACCGGCGGCATCCCGGCGAACCTGGTCATGGACGCGGACGGCCTGATCACCGGCTCGGTGACCGACACCAGCCAGGTCGTCACGCTCGGCATCCCCTTCACGGGCATCGAGCTGACCGGCTTCTTCTTCTTCGCCCAGGTCGCGGACTCCCAGACGCCGCCCGAGACCGCCCAGGCGCTGTTCCTGATCCCCACATTGCCGATCGCGATCCCCTGAATCAGCCGAAGTACGCGCGGTACCAGGGGTGGTCGACGAAATCGGCGGCCTCGGGGTCCACGACGTGGTCGGGATCGAGCGCAGCGAGGATGCGGTGCAGGGTCGCGAAGTCGCGCTGGGCGACGATGCAGAGCCCGTCCCGTCGCAGCATGGCCGCCGTGATGCCGTCGCCCTTGCGATAGGCGCGCTCGGGGACCTCGCCTCGATGGACGACGTTGCTCCCGCACGAGGGGCTGCTGTCGGTGAGGATCGCCAGGACGGCGCCGTGTTCGGCGGCCAGCTCCCGCATCGCGGTCGCGCCGGTGAGGAACTCCGGAGTCACGTCTCGGCCCCCCAAGGTCACGACCCGGGCGGTCCCGTCCAGGACCCCGTGCCCGTCGCCGTGGTGGAGGGCCATGGGGGCTCGGGGCGTGCCCATCGCGTGGTCCTCGGGGCACAGGCGCGCGGCGTCCACCGACGGCAGGCCGCAGATCCGCTGGACGAGCGCCTCGGGCCAGCTGGACCCGTCCCAGCCCACGTCGACGCCGAGCAGGCAGGGGCTGACCACGATCTTCAGGGGCGCCTCGGGCGCGGCCTTCGCGGCCGCGACGAGGACGTCGTCGAGGGTCACCCGATCTCCAGGCGGCCGTCGGGCCACACCGCGTGGACCCCGCACACCCCGTTCGCGATCTGGGTGACCCGCAGGTCCACGGCCAGGGACGCGAGGGCCACGGCCCGCGCGCGGGTCAACCCGTGGAGCTCCTGCATCCACCCGATCATCCCCTCGAGGGCGTCCAGGACGGCGGTGTTGAGGTCGTCGTCGAAGGCCATCACGACCCGCCCCGCGGGGGTCTCGGCGCGAGGCCGCGTGAGCGTGAGGTCTCGATGCAGGTGTACCTCGACCTCGACGTCCTCCATGGGGCACTCGATGGCCGTCCCTGCGACCTCGCCGTCGCCCTGCACCGCGTGCCCGTCCCCCAGCGACAAGAGCGCGCCCGGGGTCTCCACGGGGAGGAAGAGGCGCGCCCCCTCCACCAGCTCGCGGCAGTCGATGTTCCCCCCGACCCGCCGGGGCGGGACGGTGGAGTGCGGGCCCGGCTCGGCGGGGGCGAGGCCGATCACGCCGAGGAACGGGCGCAGCCGCACGCGATCCCCGAGCTGGTTCACGGCGGTCTCGCGCGCGTCGTCCATGTTCCAGACGAAGCGGGTGCGGGGCTCGTGCGCCATGCGGAGGGCGCGCATCAGCGGTGAGTCCCAGCCCCCGACGGCGGTCCATCCCCATGCCCCCGGCCGGATCCGCAGCAGGCGCACCTCGAGGGTCATGCCCGGCTCGGCGCCCTCCACGGCGATGGGACCCACGAGACAGTGGCCGTCGTGGTCCGGTCCCGGGCGGGGCATGCGCGGGGTCGCCAGGTAGGCGTCCAGGTCGACGGGGGGCTCCATGTCCAGCGGCGCCCAGCTCGCGTCGGGGGTGCGGGTGCGGACGCGGTCGCCGGATCGAATCGTGAGCACCGGCTCCAGATCGGGCGAGAAGAGGCCGTGCAGGCGCGTGGCCTCGGGGTCGACGTCGTGCGTCCGCATCACGAGCGCAGCGTCGCGGGGCGCTTCTCGAAGAAGGCGGACACCGCCTCCCGGTGCTGGGGCGACGCCCACACCTCGCGGAACAAGCCGGCTTCCCGATCGATCGCCGCCGCGGCGTCGTCGGCCCCCCGGAGCATGCGCTTCATCACCCCCACGGACCGCCCGGACAGCGGGCGCACGCGCTCGGCCCAGGCCAGCGCCTCGTCCACCGCCGCGCCCGTCGGCACCACACGGTCCACGAGCCCCATCGCCGCGGCCTCCTGCGCGGACACGGTCGCCCCCGTCGCCAACAGGTCCAGGGCCCGGCCGTAGCCGACCGTGCGTCGCAAGCGCGCCGCGCCGCCCCAGCCCGGAGCGAGCCCCATGCGGCCCTGCTTGAACGTGAGGCGGACGTGCTCCTCCGCGAACCGGAGGTCGGCGGCGAGCGCGATCTCGGCGCCGCCCCCCACCGCCGCGCCGTTGAGGGCGGCGACGACCGGCACCGGCAGCCCGGCGAGGCGGGCGAGGGTCGTCTGCATGCGGCGGGACATCTCCTCCCCGTCGGCGGGCGACCCGAGGGAGCGCATCCAGCCGAGGTCTCCCCCGGAGCAGAAGGCGCGGTCGCCTGCGCCCGTGAGGACGACGGCGACCAGAGAGTCGTGGTCCTCGAGGCGGCCGGCGGCCTCCGCCAAGGCGTCCATGGCCGAGGCGTCGATGGCGTTGCGCACGTGCGGGCGGTCGAGGGTCAGCAGGATCACGCCCCGCTGATCGTCGTACTGAAGCGGGGGGGCAGCGGTCACCGAATCCTCCGAGGCGGGGACGCCGTGGACGTCGTGCGAGTGGGCGCCCCCGCGCGCGTCGGGCCGCCGGGGTTGTACCATGCGCCCCATGGCCGACGGCACTGCGCCCGATCCCGTCCTTTTCGGTCGGTATCGCCTCATCTGCATGCTCGGCGAGGGCGGGATGGCGCGCGTCTACAAGGCGGTGCTGGACGGCCCCATGGGCTTCAAGAAGAAGGTCGCCCTCAAGCGGATCCCGCAGTCCCTGACCTCGAAGCCGAACATCGTCCGCGCGCTCGTCAACGAGGCGCGCCTCGGGGGCCAACTCAAGCACGCCAACATCGTGGAGACGTACGAGTTCTCGGACGTGGGCGGCCACTGGTACATGGCGATGGAGTACGTCGACGGGTGGCCGTTGGACGTGGTCCTCGACGCCTGTCGCGAGCACCGCCACTGGATGCCGCAGACGGTCGCCCTGGAGATCTTCCAGGAGGCGCTGGCGGGCCTCGCGTACGCCCACGAGCTGGCCTCGGAGAACGGCGAGCCGCTCAACCTGGTCCACCGCGACCTGAAGCCCGGCAACATCATGATCGGCCGGGACGGGGCCACGAAGATCATGGACTTCGGCATCGCGAAGGCCGAGACCAACCTCTACAAGACGATGGCCACCAGCGGCACGAAGGGCACGCCCGCCTTCATGTCGCCCGAGCAGGCCCGGGGCAAGAAGAGCCTCGATCATCGGTCGGACCTCTTCTCGATCGGCGGGGTGCTCCACGAGCTGGTGACGCTGCAGGTCCCGTTCCCAGGCGACAACGTGGGGGCGGTCGTGGCGGGCGTCCTCGAGTCGGATCTCACCGAGATCAAGGAGCGGGTGAACAAGCGCCTGCCGCCGTTGGTGCCCGTCGTCGAGCGCCTGATGGCCAAGGACCCGGACGATCGGTACAGCTCGGCGCGCGAGGTCGTACGCGAGATCCAGAAGCTGCGCCTCCAGCTGCCCGAGTCGCCCACGCTGCGGGAGTGGCTCGAGTCGATCGCCGAGGAGCTCCCGGCCGCCCCGGAGAACGGCGACTTCGGCGACGACGGGCCCCCGAAGTCGATCGTCGAGGCCAACCAGTCGCTCGCCGAGGCGCCCGCGATCGAGGACCCGGGTCCGGCCAAGACCGGGCCGAAGAAGCGCAAGCGGACGCGCAAGGCGCCACCTCCTCCCAAGAAGAGCCCCATGGGCCTGGTCGCCGCGATCCTCGCCATCATCCTGGCCATCGGCGGCACGGCCTGGTTCATGTCGCGCGGGACGGGGCCGGTGGCGGTGGCCCCGACCCCCGCGCCCGCCCCGACCCCCGAGGCGACTCCGGAGCCCACGCCCGAAGCGACCCCGGAGGAGACGCCCGCGCCGACCCCCGCCGTGGCGGCGTCCACGCCCAAGCCCACGCCCACCCCGAAGAAGCCCGAGGCCACCCCGAAGCCCGAGCCCACGCCGGCGCCCAAGCCCGCGGGGCCGCCCGGCTGGCTGGAGCTCAACAGCAACCCCTTCTCGCAGGTCCTGATCGACGGCAAGGACGTGGGCATCACGCCCAAGCAGCGTCACGAGCTGCCGCCCGGCCAGTACACGGTCAAGTTCATCTGTCAGGGCTGCCCGACCCCCGAAGAGAAGGTCTTCAAGCTGACGGTCACGTCCGGCGAGGGCACGCGCAAGATCCACCGCTGGTAGATCGAAGGGCAAGCCGGCAGCAAGCGCCCCGAGCGCGCGCAGCGGAACGCAGTGAAGCGGAGTCTTCGGAGGGTACTGCGGGGCCCCCGGCGACAAATCTCCGATTTGTCGAGAGGGGTGCTCAGTCGTCCATCCCGGTCCAGTCGACGGTGCCCGTAGAGCCGGTCCCGCCGCTGCTGCTGGGGGGCGGCTCGTCGTCCATCGAGGTCCAGTCGACCGTGCCCGTCGCGCCCGTGCCGCCGCTGCGCGTGGGGGGCGGCTCGTCGTCGTCCATGCCCGTCCAGTCGACCGTGCCGGTGGACTTCTCGGACGCGCCCGACGAGGACGGGGGGAGCGGCTCGAAGGACGATGAGCTCTCGGGCTCCGGCGCCGCAGGGGGCGCGGCGGCGGGGGGCGGCGGGGGCGCGACGTCCGGGAGGACCGGGACGTCCATGGCCGGCACCGTGCCGAACTTCGGGGGAGGGGGAGCCGCGCCCGCGAGGCCCGGCGGAGGCGGAGGTGGGGCCGGAGTCGAAGCGGGCGCAGGGGCCGCAGCCGCGGGCTCGGGGACCGTCGCGACCGGGCGGGGCGTGGGCTGAGAGGTGAGCGGGGTGGGGAGGTCGTCGACGTCCAGGTTGGTCCAGTCGACGGTCCCGCTGCCGCCCGACGGGACGCCCGACGCTGCCGGAGGGGCCTCGCCGCCCATGTTCGACCAGTCGGTCGTGGAGCCGCCACCCGCCGGGATGCCCGAGCTGGACGGGGGGCCGTCGAGCGCCATGTCGGTCCAGTCGGTGGTGTTGCCGCCCCCCGCGGGCACGCCCGACGACGCCGGGACCTCCTCCACCATGTCGGTCCAGTCCGTGGTGGAGCCGCCGCCCGCGGGCACGCCCGAAGACGCGGGGACCGGGGCCTCGCCGGAGTCCTCTTTCTTGGGGGCCTCTTTCTTGCCGCCCCAGCCGAACCACTTCGCCATGGGGGAAGTCTACACTCGGCCCCATGGCGAAGACGACCCGGCTCCGGGACTGGACCAAGGCGATCCGCGACGACGTCGTGCATGGGGATCCCCCTCGCAGCGACGTGGACTGGGGCGAGCCCGACGGGATCCCCACCGTCTACGCGAAGACCTACGTGGGGCTGGTGCGCGTGGTCGGCTACGTCCAGTACCGCACCGAGCACCGCGTGCTCATGCGCGGGCAGACGGCCTGCTACGGCGTGATGAAGCCGTCGGCGTACCGGGGCGCGGGCGCCCGCGAGGTCGACCCGGCCCTCGAGACGATGCTCGAGGGGTTCCGCGCCGCGAGCAGCCTCGACCGTCGCCCCCGACACGAGCCGAGCACCGAGCCCTTCCTCCAGCACTACGGCATCCGGACCCGCTGGTTGGACCTCGTCGACAACCTCCTCCACGCGCTGTTCTTCGCGGCGTACGAGCAGGTCCGGACGGACGATGGGACGTGGCAGCACCGGCCCGCGACGTCCGAGCGCTCCTACATCTACCTCGTGGACTGCGGCTCCGAGCGGGACATCCACCCCGTGCAGGTGGTCGAGAAGCGTCGGGTGGTCGGCGTGTCGGGCGTGTGGGAGGGGAGCGACGGCTTCCAGCTCTGCGACCTGCGCCGCGCGAAGCCGAGCAAGGTGCTGCGCCCGCACGTCCAGCACGGCTACCTCTGCCGCCCCGGGGAGCGTCAGTCGGACCTGTGGGACCGCGTGCTCGCGCGCGTCGAGCTCGCGACCGCCGACGCGCTGCGGTGGTTGGGGGAGGGGGCCGCGGTGCTCCCCGCGATGCTGTTCCCGGGGCCTCGCGCCGACCAGGCCTTCGCCAAGCTCCTCGAGCCGGGCGTGGAGGCGTTCTTCGCCCACGAGGTCGCCGCGGGCCGTGACTTCGGAGCGGTCGCCCGCTACCGGAACGGCTGAGCCGCCGCGACGCCCCCGCGTGGATGCAAACCGATGCGGGGAACGCCGGCGACGACTGCTGCTTCGTGCCCGAGCATCGGTTCCTCCTTCCGCTCCAGGCAGGGCGGGACGCGCGGCGGACTCCGCTCGCCCGTGATCGTGAGACCCTCGCGGGGCGGAGGATGTTCCGGTCGTCGTGACCCTTTTCCGGGCGCAGGCCTTCGAAATGCCGCAGATCGTTGCACCCTGAAAGGCGCTGGAGAAAAAACACGACCCCTCCTGTACTGTGGGCGCCGCATCCCGGGGCAGGTCGGCCGATTGGGGCGCAGTACATCGATCAGACGGTTGATGGGACGACGATGAGACGACACTTTTTGGGGATCTCGACGGCGCTTCTGGCCGCGCTCTCCTTGACGGCGTGCAACCAGACCCCCGTCCCCGGACCCGACCGCGGCGCCGCCCTCTGGGATACGTGTGCGGCCTGTCACGGCGACAACGGCGAGGGCATCCGCGCCTACCACGCCCCCGCGATCGCGGGCATGCCCGAGTGGTTCGTCAGCTCGCAGCTGACCAAGTTCAAAGAGGGCATTCGCGCCGATCACCCGGACGACATCACCGGCCTGCGCATGCGGCCGATGGCGCGTTCGCTCCTGTTCGAGGGCGACCTCGAGTCCGTGTCGAAGCACGTCGCCGGCCTCCCGCCGGTGACCCCGGCGGCCACCTACGCCGAGCCCGATCTCGAGGCCGGCAAGGCGAGCTACATGGTCTGCCTGGCCTGCCACGGCCCGGACGGCGCCGGCAACGAAGCCTTGAAGGCGCCGGCCCTCGTCGGCCGGAACGACTGGTACCTCGTGCACCAGCTCGACAAGTTCAAGACGAAGATTCGCGGCACGCACGCGAAGGACGTGGAGGGTGCCCAGATGCTGGGCATGGCCGCCACGCTCAAGGACGAGCAGGCGATGATCGACGTCATCGCGTACGCCCAGTCGCTGGGGGGGGACGCCGCGGCGGCCGCCCCCGCCGAGCCTGCCGGCGACGGACACTAGGAGGACGAAATGGCCGACCTCACCAAGACCGGCGACCAGATCGCCACCAAGACCTTCATCCTGACCATGGTGGGGGCGGTGCTGTTCATCGGCTCCGTCTTCCTCTTCATCCTCTAGGGGCTCCCGATGGTCGAGCGATATCTCGAGCAGGCGTCGTCGTACGCCGCCCAGATCGACGGCGTGATCCTCTGGGTGGGGATCATCACCGGCGTGTGGTCGGTGCTCTGCTTCAGCGTCTTCTTCTACTTGATGTTCAAGTTCAAGGCGAAGGACGGCGTCAAGGCGCAGTACATCACCGGCAACAAGCCCGAAGAGAAGCGGTGGGTCTCGATCCCCCACGGCCTCGTCCTCGTGTGCGACGTCTTCATCATCTTCATCGCGGTCCAGGCCTGGTACCACGTCAAGCAGGACATGCCCGAGTACGACCACGAGGTCCGCATCGTGGTCCAGCAGTGGGCGTGGACGTTCGACCACCCCGGCGCGGACGGCAAGCTCGACACGGAGGACGACGTCCGCACCGTGGACGAGCTGCACGTCGAGGCGGGCAAGACCTACAAGTACCACCTGGAGTCGCGCGACGTGATGCACGACTTCTCGGTCCCCGTGTGGCGCCTCAAGCAGGACGCCATCCCCGGCCGCACCATCACGGGTTGGTTCAAGCCCACCAAGGCCGGCGACTTCCTCATCCAGTGCGCCGAGATGTGCGGCATCGGTCACGGGATCATGGGCGCGCGAGTGTTCGTGGAGGACGGCGCGACCCACGCGGCCTGGAACATGCAGAACAGCGGCCTCGCGGCCCTGGACGCGGAGTAGGACATGGCTGAGACCATCATCTCGGGCGGCCACCCCGCCGAGAAGCACGATCACGACCACGGACACGGCCAAGACGACCACGGTCACGGACACCACGAGATGTCCTTCTGGGAGAAGTACGTCTTCTCCGTCGACCACAAAGTCATCGCCATGCAGTACATGTTCACGGGCCTGGCGATGGGCCTCATCGGGGCCTTCATGGCCTACGTGTTCCGCATGCAGCTCGCGTTCCCGGGCACGCACGTGCCGGGCTTCGGCGTCGTGTCCCCGGGGGAATACAACGCCCTGGTCACGAACCACGGCACCATCATGATCTTCTGGGTCGCGATGCCGGTGCTCATCGCGGCCTTCGGCAACTTCCTGATCCCGCTGATGGTCGGCTGCGACGACATGGTGTTCCCGCGCCTGAACCGCCTCAGCTACCAGATCTTCCTGCTGTCGGCGGTGATCATCCTCCTGTCGCTGTTCGTGCAGGGCGGGGGCTTCGGCGGGGCCTGGACGGCGTACCCGCCGCTCTCCGCGGTGCCCGAGTACAACAACACCCCGCTGGGCTCCACGCTATGGGTGGTGGCCGTCGCGCTGGAGTTCGCCGCCTTCCTGATGGGCGGCATCAACTTCATCACCACGGCCATGAACTCGCGCGCGCCCGGCATGAAGGCGTTCGACGTCCCGATCGTCGTCTGGTTCATCGTCATCGCGAGCATCCTGTTCCTCGCGTCGGTGGGGCCGCTCATCGCGGGCGCCATCATGCTGCTCTTCGACCAGAACCTCGGCACGGGCTTCTTCAACCCGGCCGCCGGCGGCGACCCGGTCCTCTGGCAGCACCTCTTCTGGTTCTTCGGCCACCCCGAGGTGTACGTCGTGCTCCTGCCCGCCATGGGCATCGTCGCCGACATCATCACGGTGTTCTCGCGCAAGAAGCTCTTCGCCTACCGCACCGTCATCTACACGGCCATCGGCACCGGCGTCCTCAGCTTCTTCGTGTGGGCGCACCACCAGTTCATCTCGGGCATCGACCCCCGCATGGCGAACATCTTCACCGTCACCACGGTGCTGATCTCCATCCCCATCGCCGAGATGTGCTTCATCTACATCGCCACGCTGTTCGGCGGCTCCATCCGCTTCACCACGCCCATGCTGTGGGCCCTGGCGTTCATCGGTGAGTTCCTCATCGGCGGCGTCACGGGCATCTTCCTGGGCGCTTCGGGCGCGGACATCTACTTCCACGACACGTACTTCGTGCTCGCCCACTTCCACTACACGTTCTTCCCGATCGCCATCATCGGGACGTTCGCGGGCATCACCTACTGGTTCCCGAAGATGTTCGGCCGGATGCTGAACGAGACCCTGGGCAAGATTCACTTCTGGGGCACGATCGTCGGCTTCAACTGCATCTTCCTGCCGCTCTTCGTGCTCGGCACGGCGGGGCAGCACCGGCGCATCTACAACTACAACCACTTCCCGGAGCTGGCGGTGGACTGGATGCAGGACCTGCGGGTCTTCGCGACGCTGTCCCTGGTGACGATGCTGGCCTTCCAGGTCGTGTTCATCTTCAACTTCGTGTGGAGCTACTTCAGCGGGCCCGTCGCGGGGAAGAACCCCTGGAAGGCCAACACGCTGGACTGGACCACCGAGTCCCCGCCGCCGCACGGCAACTGGCCCGAGGGTCTGCCGACCTGCTACCGGGGCCCCTACGAGTACAGCCACCCCGACCGTGAAGAGGACTTCTGGCCTCAGAACGAGCCCCCGGCGGAAGCCGCGGCGGGCGCCTAGGAGTCGCGGCCATGATGCAGAAGCCGATCGCAACCACCCGTGAAGCCACGGGGATGCCCACGGGGCGCCTCGCGGTGTGGTGGCTCATCGCCTCGGAGATCGTGATCTTCGGCGGCGTGCTCGCCTCCTACCTGATGCAGCGCTTCGCCCACCCCGAGTGGGCCGAGGCCGCCGCGTACACCAACACGACCGCGGGCGCCGTCAACACGTTCGTGCTGCTCACGTCGAGCCTCTCGGCCGTGCTCGCGCACAACTACGCCGAGCAGGGGCAGGGCAAGAAGGCCGCGAACTTCCTCTGGCTCACGGTCTTCGGCGCGGGTGTCTTCCTCGTCATCAAGACGTTCGAGTGGACCGCCGAGATCAGCCACGGCTACACGATCATGTCGGCCGGCTTCTGGTCCTTCTACTACACGGCCGCGGGCATCCACGCCGCGCACGTGATCGTGGGCGCCATCATCATGATGTGGGTCGCAGGCCAGGCCCGAAGAGGCGTCGAGCTGCAGCGCGTCGAGCTGATCGGGATCTACTGGCACTTCGTCGATCTCGTGTGGATCTTCCTGTTCCCCCTCCTCTACATCGCGAAGTAGGAGACGCCGTGTCCGACCACGCCGATCACGCCGAACACGGTCACGAAGACCACGCGAAGCACTACATCAAGATCTGGGCGATCCTCCTCGTCCTCCTCTGCATCTCCGTCGCGGGGCCCGAGCTCGAGGTCCAGATCGTGACCCTGGTCACGGCCTTCGGGATCGCGTTCGTGAAGGCCTACTTGGTCATGAAGGAGTTCATGCACCTGAACGTGGAGAAGCCCGTCGTGCACTGGTTCCTCGCCACGGCATGCGTGTTCATGGTGCTCTTCTTCGCAGGCGTCGCCCCGGACGTCATGAAGCACGAGGGCTCCAACTGGACGCGCATCGACAAGGTCGACCCGGGCATCGCCGCCCTGGGAGGGCACGGCGGAGGCCACGGGGACGCGTCGCACGGGGACGCCTCGCACGGCGCCGACCACGGCGGCGAGAAGGCCGCAGAGGCTGAGGGTGGCTCGCACTAACGTCATGGACCGGTCGCTGCGGCTCGTCGAGTCGGGTAACGGTCGGGGCGGACGCCCCAAGCTCGTCGAGGACGGCGTCCTCGGCATGTTGCTGTTCATCTTCGTCGAGATCATGGTCTTCGCGGGGATGATAAGCGCCTACGTCATCGTCGAGGGCGCGGCCCTCCCCGGCACCTGGCCTCCCCCCGATCAACCTCGCCTGCCCTGGCAGGAGACGCTCCTCAACACCGCGGCCCTCTTGGTGAGCGGCGTGGTGATGGTCGCGGCCCAGAGGTCGCTGAAGGCAGGTCGACGCGACGAGGCGCGCAAGCGACTCGGCGTCGCCATGGCGCTCGGGGCCTTCTTCGTGGCGTTCCAGGGCTTCGAGTGGGCAGGACTCATCGCCGAGGGGTTGACGATGCTGTCGAGCCAACTGGGCGCCTTCTTCTACTTGATCATCGGCGCCCACGCGCTCCACGCCGTGGCGGCTCTGATCGGCCTCGGCTGGGTCCACCGCGCGTTCGCCCGCCCGGAGTTCCGACCGCACTGGCTCACGACCGCCGCCTTGTTCTGGTACTTCGTCGTGGGCATGTGGCCGCTACTGTATTGGCTGGTGTACCTGTGAGAGCCGCCACCCTCCTGCTGGTGATCGTCGTCCTGCTCCTGCCGGACGTGGCGGACGCGTGCACGGTCTGCGGGGCCGCCCAGGACAACAAGAACCAGTTCATCGGCATGACCGCGTTCCTGACCCTGACGCCGCTCGCGTTCATCGGGGGCGTCGTCTACTGGCTCAAGACGCGGGCGGACGCGCTCGCCGCGCTGGACGTCGAGTAACCGTCGGGCCTACGGGCCCACGAGGCGCGTGGCCACGATGATCAACCCGCAGCCCGCCCCTGAGAAGACGCCCGCCGCCAGCCGTCGCGCGGTGTGCCACTCCACGGGCAGGTACAGCGCCCCCGCCACCGCACCCACGACGGTGCAGACCACCATCACGCCGGTGATCACGGGGTGGGCGCGCATCGCTTCGAGGGCTGCCTTCACGCGGCGCAGTCTGCCATGACCGTCGATCCCGACGACGTCCTCCCCGAGGGCACGTTCCTCGACAAGTGGGTGTTCCCCTACCTCGAGGAGCCGGCGCTCTGGCCGGTGGCGTTCGCCATCGTCGGCCACATCGACGTCGTGGTCGCCATGGCGATGCTCGAGACGGCGCGCTCCATGAACCCGATCTCGGCCGCGGGGCTGTTCCTGGTGCTCGGCTTGACCGGCCGGGCCGTGTTCGACGAGCACAAGCGGACGGGCAAGTTCGGTCCCATCTCCGCGCTCATCGCCATCATCCTGTCGAGCTCGGCGGCCTTGGCGTGGGTGGCGGACCACTACGGCTACTACTGATCGCCGACCGGTCGAGCGACGCCCAGAGCCACAGGAGGACGGCGACCGCGGCGATGGCCGCCCACTGCTTGGCGTAGTGGGCGCTCGAGTTGTCCGACACCACGGCGACGTACCCCACCGCGAGGTCGCGATCGACCTTCGGATCCGGCCGCGGACGGTCCGTCGACGTGATGGGGCCGCCCAGCCGCACGTAGGCGCCGGGGGCGATCCCGGACACGTGGGCGTGGATCCCCGAGAGGCCGCGCCGCGGCCAGATGGGCGGGTCGTCGGTGCCCGGGATGGGGGCCTTCACCTCGCCGTCGGGGATCGGCCGCAGCTGGCCCGTCAGGGTCACGAGCCCCGTCTCCCCGCGCAGCCTCGCCAGCACCGCCTCCATGCCCTCGCGGTGCACCTCGCCCCGGTCCACGAGGACCCGCAGCCCGTCCGTCGTCTCGAACGGCTGGAGCACGCCGTAGCTGCCCGTGAAGTCTCGGCTTCGCCCGCCTTCGAGCATGATCGGGGGCACGTAGGAGCCGCGGACGCTCACCGCGCGGAAGAGCAGGCCGGCGGGGTCGTCGTCGATACCAAGCTCGACCTCCGGCAAGGCGGCGGCGGCCTCCATCGCGGGCTTGTGGCGGTTCTTGAAATGGTGCCGGTCGACCTGCCAGGAGGCGAGGTTGAGCAGGACGATCACCGCCCCGATCGTCGCCGCCGTCGGCAGCGGGCGGGGGCGGACGACGCCGAAGCGGGTGGAGACCTCGAACACGCGCGAATGGTACGCGGCCCCACGTGGTTCGCGCGCGCCGGCATCCTTGCGTCATGACCCATCCGCTCAAGTCGGTGATGGACCAGGCCGACGGGTTCCTCCTCATCGGGGACTCCGAGGCCGAGCGCTTCCCCGCGCTCTCCTTCCACGCGTTCACGGGGGCGGGGAAGCGCTTCCACTGCCTGGATCTCGGCGGCTTGAAGGTGTCGCGCGGCAAGACGCCGGGCGTGCCCGTGTACTCGTCGGTCGCGGAGCTCCCCCAGGACCGGGACGACCTGGCCCTGGTGTGGGTGCACCCCCGCCGGGCCGTGGACGCGGTGGACGTCGCCCACGAGGCGGGGTGCCGGCGCATCTGGTTCAGCTTCCACACCGGCCATCGGGACGCCGTCGCGAAGGCGCGCGCCCTGGGGATCGAGGTGGTGGAGATCGGGCGCTGCCCCGTCTACTACCTGGACGGCGCCCCGGTGGAGTGCCGGGCCCACACCCTCCTGGCGAAGCTGACCGGGACCGTCGGGCGTCCCCCGCAGCTCGATCCCGACGCGAAGCGGCGCGAGCTCTGGTGAGCAGCGAGCTGGACGAGACCCTGGGGCCGACGGCCGCGCCGACCGCCCCCCTCGACAGTGAGGACGACACCACCCGGGGCGACATGGAGCCGCTCCGGGATCCGCCGGTGAGCCTCGGTCGCTTCCAGCTGCTCGGGGAGCTGGGGCGCGGGGGCATGGGCCGCGTCCTGGAGGCCGAGGACCCGAAGCTCCGCCGCTCCGTGGCCGTGAAGATCCTCATCGACCCCTCCCGCGTGGGGCACGAGCAGCTCTCGCGGTTCACCGCCGAGGCCCAGCTCACCGCGCAGCTCGCCCACCCGAACATCGTGCCGGTGCACGACATGGGCACCAGCGACGACGGCGAGATCTACTTCGTGATGAAGAAGGTCGAGGGCAAGTCGCTCGAGGAGGAGCTGTCCGCGCTCCGGCACGGCGACCCGGCGGCGGCCCGCACCTGGACCCGACACCGGCTGCTCAGCGCGTTCATCCAGGTGTGCAACGCGGTCGCCTACGCCCACGACCGGGGCGTGCTGCACCGCGACCTGAAGCCCGCGAACATCATGCTCGGCCGCTTCGGCGAGGTGCTGCTCATGGACTGGGGCGTCGCGCGGATCCTCGACGAAGCCCCCGTGGAGGTGCACCGCAAGCCGCTCGATCGGGTCACCGTCGCCGCCACGCTCGACGGCGCCTCGGTGGGCACGCCGGGGTACATGAGCCCCGAGCAGGCCCTGGGGGGCGTCGAGCTGGACGCCCGCAGCGACGTCTGGTCCCTCGGCGCGATCCTCTACGAGATGCTCGCGCTGCGGCCCGCGTACACGGGAGACAACGTCTACGCCCTCGTGTTCCAAGCCGCGAGCGGCGCCCCGCCGAGCCCCCGGGACGCCGCCCCGGGCCGACGCATCCCCGAGGAGATCGCCGCGATCGCGGTGCGGGCGCTCCAGCCCAAGGCCGCCGATCGGTACCCGTCGGCCGACGAGCTCGGGGCCGCCGTGGAGCAGTTCCTCGAGGGCAGTCGACGTCGCGAGGCGGCAGCGGAGCACTTGGAGGCCGCGCGGGCGTGGTACGAGCGATACGGGGAGCTCGCCCGGAATCGAAGCACGCTCGAGCGCCGTCGCCGGGAGCTCCTGGAGCAGGTGGAGAGCTGGGCCCCCGTCGACCGGAAGGCGGGCCTGTTGGAGGTCGTCGCCGAGCTCGCCGAGCTGGAGCCCGAGCGGGCCGCGGTGTTCGGCAAGGCGATCGGGGCCGCCGAGCGGGCGCTGTCCCAGGATCCGGGCAACCCCGCCGCGCGTCGGTTCCTGGCGGAGGTCTACTGGACCCGGTTCCGCCGCGCCGAGGACGAGGGAGATCGGGCGGATCAGCGGTACTTCGCCGAGCGCGTGGACGAGTACGACGACGGCGCGCTGGCCGAGGCCCGGCGAGGCACCGGCAGCCTGACGTTGCGCACCGAGCCCGCCGGAGCGACGGCCACCCTCGAGCGCTTCGACCGACGCGGCCTGGTCTGGACGCGAACCGACGCCCGCGAGCTGGGCCCCACCCCCATCGAGGGGCTGCCGCTCGAGATGGGCTCCTACCTCATCACGCTCTCCTCGCCGGGCCGGCCGGACACGTCGTACCCCGTGTTCATCGACCGCGGTCGGCGGTGGGACTCCGGCGTGGTCCCGCTGTACTCGGCCGAGGCGATCGGAGAGGGCTTCGTCTTCGTCCCCCCGGGCCCGTTCCTGGCGGGCGAGGCCTCGGGGGACGACGCTCGCGCCCGCCCCCACCTGGACGGGTTCTTCATCTCCGCGCTGCACGTCACGTTGGCGGAGTGGGCGGAGTTCCTGGAGGTCCTGCGGCACACGTCGCCCGAGGAGGCCTGGGCGCGGGTGCCTCGGCAGGAGTCCGGCCTCCAAGGGGGCGGGCAGTACTGGAGCCGCCCCCCCGACGGCGCCGCGTACGCCGTGCCGGAGGCCGATCGGGACGGCGATCCCTGGCTCCCGGACGGCCCCGCCTGTGCGATCTCCTGGGAGGACGCGCAGGCCTACGTGGCGTGGCGCTCCGAGCGGGACGGCGTCGTGTACCGGCTGCCGACCGAGCACGAGTGGGAGAAGGCGGCGCGGGGCGTCGACGGTCGCGCCCACCCCTGGGGCGACGCCATCGACCCGACGCTGTGCAAGACCAGCGAGAGCCGCCCCGGCAAGGCCGCGCCCGAGCCCGTGGGCGCGTTCGCGACCGACGTGTCCGTGTACGGCGTCCGCGACACCGCGGGCTCGATGCGCGACCTGTGCGGCGACCTCGACTTCGACGGCGACCCCAAGCTGCGCCCGGTGCGCGGCGGGTCGTGGTTCACGTCGACGGTCTTCTGCGCCCTGTCGCGACGGCAGGGCAACAACCCTCGCCTCGCCAACACGCGCAACGGCTTCCGGCTGGTGCGCTCGGACCCGCTCCCCGAAACTTGATCAGCTGTACTAGTCCTCCTGGAGCGCCCGGAGCTCCTTGCGCGCCCACCGCTGGGAGGGATCCTTCGCGAGGAGGCGCCGCAGTCGACTCTCCGCGACGTCGGTCTGGCCCTGCTCGAGCGCGACCTTGGCCGCGTACTCCAGCGCCTTGTCGTGGGACGGCTCGAAGGTCAACGCGAGGCGCAGGTAGTCCTCGGCGGCCTCGGCTCCCCCTTCGCCCAGGTGGAAGCGGGCCCATCCCAGCGCGGCGAGGACGTCCGGGTCCGACGGGTTCTGCATGCGCAGCTGCTCCAGGATCCCCGCCGCCCGGGCGTGGTCTCCCGCGTCGAGGCACTCCTGGGCGGCCGAGAGATCCCCCGGCGAGGCCCCGTCGCGCGCGCCGCCCGCCCGACGCGTGTTCTCGAGCGCCGATCGGTCCGCCCCGCGGAGGCCGCCCACGGTAGGGGCCCGTCCCGCGGCGAGGCGCCGGTCGTACTCCTCGCGACGGGCCGGATCCGCGAGGGTGCGATACACCAGGGGGAGCGCGCCGAGGAGCTCTTCCACCAGGCGCTGCGTCTCGGGGGGCAGATCGCCCCGCCCCGCCGTCGACGACCATCGCTGCTGCAGTCGACCGCACGTCTTCTTGATGCGATCCCCGGGGGACGACCGCGAGATCATCAGGAAGCTGTAGTAGTCGCCCTGCATGCGGAGGTCGTAGCCCTCCTGCACCGCCGCCACGAGCTTCGCCATGGCCGGATCGAGGCCCGCGGGGGCGGACGGCACCGAGGCGCGCCCGGCGGAGAGGCGACGGGGCCCGGCCTTCTCGGGAGGAGCCCGCTGGATCGCCCCCGCGACCTCCAGGAACCACAGCAGCCGGACGCCCGTGCCCGCGCGGTCCGTAAGGCGATGGAGGAGGATGTCGATCGTCGCCCCGCCCTCGAGCATCTGCCCGAGGCGCTGGTAGGCCGCGTCCAGGTCCAGCTCGGCGACGGCGCGCTCGAACGTGGGGGAGGCGTAGAGCAGCTCCCCCGCGTGGGAGGCGAGGTCGGCCTTGGCCTCGGCGTCGGTGAGGTGCTTGCCCACGCCCCGCCACAGCGCGCGCAGGACGGGCACGGCGACCCCGATCGCCCGACGCTCCACGAGCGCGGAGTGCTTCGCTACGGGGGTGAACCGCGAGTCGGACTTCGCCCACCCGAGGGGGGTGCTGATCGCCCCCATCATCCACTTCTCGAGCCGCTTGCGAAGCGGCGAGGCGTCGACCCGCGCGTGGCGGACGAGGAGATCGTCCAGGGGCTCCCCGCCGGTCGACGACTTGATGATCCGGCCGAGGTTGAGGTCCGAGACGAAGTCGCCCTTGATGAGGACGGACTCGATGCTGTCCTGGGGCCGGTCGCTCTCCAGCCCCACGGGCCGTCCGCCCTGCAGATGGAACACGCGGTGGTTGCGGGCCGAGCGCGTCTCGACGGTCCCGGTGGATCCGCGCAGGTAGGACTGGGCCAGGAGCCGAACGTACTCGGTGCGTCCTCGGCTCGGGGTCGGGTCGCTCATCCACTCTCCGCGCTGCATTCCAGGGTCACGTACACGACGGCGCCGACGGAGGCGCCGTCGCAGCTCTCCGCGACGGCCCGGATCTTGACCACGTCCTCGGTGGTCCCCGGCTCCGTGGGCGTGAGTGTGACGCCGAACAGCTCGACCGTCGAGCCGTTGTCCGACGCGGCCGAGCCCGCCGGCGCTTGGAGCAGGTGCCACTCGAACCGCAAGCCCGCCCCCGCCGGGTCCACGGACCCGCTCGCGTCGATGAGGACCGGCTCGAAGGAGCACGCGCCGCACTCCCAGGCCCCCGGGCCGCCGGCGCAGAAGGCCTCGGCGCGCAGGCGGTCGGAGGAGGCGGTGACCACCGGTCGGGGCAGCTCGGCGCGGGCGCAGTCCTGGTCGATGCCGTCGAAGCACACCTCGTCGGCGAAGGGCGAGATGTTGGGGTTCAGGTCGTCGCAGTCCCCCGCGCACACCGTCACCCCGTCGCCGTCGCGATCGGGTTGCACCACCACGTCCCCGACCTCCACGCCGCCTTCGTCGCAGGTGGTGGGCTCCGGGGGGATGGGGATCGGAGCGTCCACGAGGGAGCCGCACTCGGGGTCGTCCGTGTCCAGTCGCACCGAGACGCCCGCGGGCGCGCCCAGGGCGAAGGTCCCGTCGACGGCGGTGCGGCCCTCGAACAGGAGGGCGGGATCGGCGCCCACGGCTCGGATCGGGGCGCCGCCCACGGGATCGCCCGCGCGGTCGACGAGGCGGCCGCGCACGCAGCCGGTGTCGACCCGCTGCACGGCGCCCCAGGTGGAGAAGTGGGGGACGGTCGCCCACAGGGCGGCGTTGCCGTCGAGGTCGGAGACGTAGTTGTCCGAGGCCTCGTTGCCGCCGAGCCAGCTCCCGAGCTCGGCGTCGTGGTGCCTCAGCTCGGGCGCGCCGAGGGCGGCCGACGGCGCCAGGGGCACCTCGAGGAAGGCGCCCGCCTCGCCCAGGAAGGCCCGGTCCGCCCCCGCGAAGAGCTCGACGGAGGCGGCCCCGAAGGAGACCAGGGGCTGGTCTTCGTCGCCGTGGATGCCGGGGACCCACACGGGCTGGTCCTCGTCTCCGTGGATGCGGACGACCGCGCCCGAGAGGGTCGCGGGGGAGTACAGCTCGTCGTGCAGCGTCCAGACCACGTCCACGGGCCCGACGACCGCCTCGCCTCCGCCGTCGACGATCGCGGCAGGCCCGAACGTCACGGCGAGCCCGTCGCGCCCCTCGATCCGCCCGCCCGCGAGGGCGTCGTCCAGCAGGCTCCGGTGCTCGAGGGCCAACCGCACGACGAGGGGCAGCTCTTCGAGGGACGAGTGCTCCACCCGCCCGCGCCAGGCCCGGCGCCCATCGGCGGTGATGGAGAGATCGAAGCGATCCGCGGGCACCGCCAGGCGTGCGCGACCCTCGGGGTCCGTGGCCAGCTCCTCGGACTCCACCGCCACGATCGCTCCGCTCACGGGGGCGCCCGCGACGTCCCGTACCTGCACGGAGAGCGTGGCGCCCGGACGATCGATCGGCTCCGAGGAGTCGTCGTCGTCGAACAGGCCGAGGCCCGGGCACGCGCTGAGGAAGAGGGCGGAGGCGGCGATCGCGAGAGCAGTGAAGCGGGTCATGCGGTCCTCGAAGGCGGAACGGAGTGTATCCGCCGGAAGCAGGAACCGCGCCGGGCCGGCGGGCGCGCCAATCCCGGGTCTCGCGTCACGATCGGACCTCGGCCCCGCGCGCGATGCGGGTCCGCTGGTGCAGACTGGGGACGAAACGACGCTGGGAGGGACAGTGAGCAACGCGCCGGGCGAACCCGTCCTCCGGACCCCCATCACCAATCTCGCGAAGCCGAAGCAGCCCGTCACGGGCCGCATCGTCGGGTCGGAGATCTGCACGCGGGGTCGGTCTCCCAACATCGTGCGCCACGTCTCGGTGGACCTGAGCGGGACCCCCCTCGCGAGGCAGTTCCTCCCGGGCCAGTCCTTCGGCGTGATCCCTCCGGGGATCAACGCACGCGGTCGCCCCGAGGGCGTGCGGCTGTACTCCCACGCGGGGCCGAGCTGGGGCGAAGACGGCGACGGGGCGGTGGTCTCCACGCCCGTGAAGCGCCTGATCGAGGAGTTCAAGCCCCAGAAGAAGGGCGACGACCCCGAGGCTCACCACCTCTTCCTGGGCGTCGCCTCGAACCATCTGTGCGACCTCCCCCTCGGCGCCGAGGTGAAGATCACCGGGCCGAGCGGCCGCCACTTCCTGCTCCCCGAAGAGCCCGACGCGTGGGACTACCTGTTCCTCGCGACCGGCACGGGGATCGCCCCCTTCCGGGGCATGGCCATGGAGCTGTTCCAGGGGGCGAAGCAGGCGTCGTCGCGGGTGGAGGTGGTGATGGGCGTGCCGTACACCACCGACCTGCAGTTCGACGGGCTCTTCCGTGAGCTCGAGTCCAAGGTCCCGGACTTCAAGTACCACACGGCCGTCAGCCGCGAGGCGTACCCGGGCTACGGGTCGCGCGGTCGCTACGTCGACCACCTCATTCGGGACGAGTGGGACCACTTCGAGCCGTTCCTGAGGTCCCCCCGCACGCTGATCTACATGTGCGGCATCGGGGGCATGGAGGTCGGTCTGTACCGGCTGCTGGCCCAGCGCGGCGTGCATGAGCCGTACCTCAGGGTTCGTCCCTCCCTCGAGGGGGTCGCGCCCGCCGACTGGGACGCGAAGTCGATCCCGCGCGGGGTCAAGACGACCGGGCGCTGCATGGTCGAGGTCTACTGACGACGGACGGACGTCGGAGCCGGGGCTCGGGTTCGCGTCGGCTACTTGAGCGCGAGCAGGAAGGGCTTGCCTTCGCCCTTGCCCAGGTCGTCGAGGACAGGCGTGCCGAGGCTGGGCTCGACCCACCACTCCACGCCCCGCTTGGACGCGTTCTTCACCTCGATGGTCGCGACCCAGAGGCCCTGCTCGTCCTGGTCCATCCAGATTGACTGCCAGGCGCCCCGCACCTTCCAGTGCAGGGTGGGGTCTTCGAGGAAGTCGCGGGCGGCGAACGTCACCACCACGGTCCCGTCTTCGCGGCGCTCGACCTTGGCCTGGACCGGCTCGGCTCGGTCGATGCGATCGAGGAGCTGCTGCGCGGCGGGATCGGCGTCGGCGCCGCTGCCGCCCTGGTAGGCCTTGATGAGGACGCGCGCCTGGGCGAGGTCGCCCTTGAGCTCGGCGGCCTGCGCCTGCACCAGGAGCGACTCGATGAGGGTCGGATCGAGCCTCCGCGCGGAGGTCGCGGCGTGGATCGCGCGGTCCACGTTGCCCTGGCCCAAGTCGACGCGGGCGAGCTCGAGCTGGCGAGCGGCCTCGGTCTGCGCGGAGCCCGCGACGGCCTCGGTGGGCAGCGCGGGCGTCATCAGCAGCGTGGCGAAGAGCGCGAGCAGGGCAGGGAAGCGCGTCGGGGCCATCGGTTTCCTCCAGCGCGCCGGAAGAGCGGCCCGCACTACATGAATAGGTGCTCCACTCCTTTCGCACGCTTCCGCGGGCTTACCGGCCCTTACGACCGGCGCTCCTCTCGGGCCGAGTTCGGGGGCCGTCGCCGCGATCCCGGGCGAGGCTCGGTATAGTCGCGCCGATGGCGGTACTCGAGAATCTGGGTGGCGATGGGCCGGTGGTGCTGGAGCCCCGCCACCTCGTCGGCCGCTCCACCGGCAACGACACGCGCATCCTGGAGCCCGCCGTCTCGGGGGAGCACGCGCTGTTCCTGTGGACGGGCAGCGGGTGGGAGCTGCGGGACCTCGGCAGCCGCAACGGCACGTGGGTGGGAGACCGCCAGCTGCGGCCCGGCGACCGAGTCACCGTGACCGCGGGGGCGCGCATCGCGTTCGGCGATCCGCAGGTCCGCTGGGTCCTCGCCACGGACTCCGCCCCGTCGGCCGTCGCGTGGACGGACACCGGGGTCGTGGAAGGGGAGGGGCGGTTCCTCGGGCTGCCGAACGCGGACGATCCCCAAGTCCTCGTCGAGCTCGAGCAGGACGGCGCGTGGGTCGTCGTGGCGGAGGGCGAGTCCCGCCCCGCCCAACACGGAGAGGAGCTGCGGGTGGGCGACGCGACGTTCCGCCTGGGCCTCCCGGGGGGACGAACCCAGGAGGTGCCCCAGACCGCCGAGCTCCGGGAGATCTCGCTCGATCGTCGGGTGGACGTCATCGGCCTCGACTTCGCCGTGAGCGCGGACGAGGAGTACATCGAGGTCACCGCCCGGTTGGCCGGTCAGGAGGAGGCGATCAAGCCTCGCGCTCACCACGAGCTCCTGCTCGTTCTCGCGCGTCGTCGACTGGAGGACGCGAGCGAGGGAGTGGCGGCCAGCGAGCAGGGCTGGGTGTACACGAGCGACGTCCGATCGATGCTCCGCATCTCCGCGAACCAGTTCTACGTGATGTCCCACCGCTGCCGGAAGGAGCTCGAGGATCTGGGCGTCGTGGACGCCGGCCGGATCATCGAGAAACGCACGACGTCGCGCCAGGTGCGCATCGGCGTCGCGGACTTGAGCGTGCGCTCGCTCTGAGCGGTAGGGTCCGCCCCATGCGTACCCTCCGACTGATCGCCATGACCCTGCCGACCCTCGCCCTGCTCGCCTGCAGCGGGGCCGAGACGCCCGCCCCGAGCCCCCCGGCCGCGCCCGCGACCCCCGCGGAGCCCGCCCCCGAGGCGACCCCGGCCCCCGCGGAGCCCGAGGCCACGGCGCCCACGCCGTACACCGCCGAGGAGATCCGCGACGCGAGCAAGGTGGGTCGCGAGTGGCAGTACCGCATCGTCAAGGGCGACGTCACCGAGTGGTCGATCATGACCATGACGGCCGTGGACGCCGAGGGCGCGACGATCCGGTCGACGGTCCGCGGCGCCGAAGGTCAGGAGGTGGGCGAGGCGAAGGAGTCACGGGCCACCTGGGACGAGCTTCGCCTGCACGCCTCGTTCCCGGCGGCGGCCACCGAGATCGCGGACGACGAGGCCGGCGCGCCGGGCGGCCCCTACGACTGCAAGCGCTACACCGTGAGCCGGGACGGCGGCACGGCGACCTTCTGGTTCGCGAACGATCTGCCGGGCGCGCCGATCAAGATGACCGTCGAGAAGGACGGCGCCGTCGTGGAGACGCGCCAGCTGATGAAGTACTCCGCCGGGACCTGATCCCCGGGGGGGCACCTGTCAGGCCAACCAGCCCCTGGCGAGGTCGAGGACGGTGCCCGCGAGGTGCGCGGGTCGTCCCGACTGCTCGAACCGCCGCCGCCCGGACCGTCCGAGGCCCGCGAGCGCCAACGGCAGCTTCAGCATGGAGTCGAGCCCGTCCGCCACCTCCGCGGCGTCGCTGGGACGGGTGAGGACCTTCGCCGTGACGCCGTCCTCGAGCCCCGCGGCGTTCTCACCGCCCCCGCTGCCCAGCACCGGGAGCCCCCGGGCGCCGGCCTCCAGGAACAGGGTCACGAAGTCGGGCTCGGGCTCCCCCGCCTTCGCGCGCCGCCCGGCGAGCACGAACACGTCCGCCCGCGCGTAGGCATGCTCCAGCGCCGCGCCCTCGAGGCGGCCCCGGAACACGACGCGGTCGGCGACTCCCTGGGCCTCGGCCAGGGCCTTGAGGCGGGCCTCGTCCGGGCCGTCTCCCACGAGCTCGTACTTCAGCCGAGGACGCTCCGCGGCGAGTCGGGCCAGCGCCTCGATCACCTTGTCCTGGCCCGCGCTGGGGATGAGGGGCGCGACCGTGAGGAGACGTCGCGGCCGCTGACGGAGGCTGCGGTCCGGCGGGTCCTTCGGGCCCATCACCGCCGCGGGCACGTCGAACACGCGGCCCGGCGGGACGCCGTTGCGGGCCACGAATCGATGGGCGCGGGGCGAATAGGCGAGCCAGCGCACCGGCCCCTGAAGCGCCTCGCGTCGCTCGTTCTTGGCGGAGGCGGAGAGGTCGTCTCCGAGCTCGGATCCCGCGAACGCCGCCAGCACCGGGCGAGAGGGGCGGGGGATCTCCTCCAGCGCGTCGAGCACCCCCGGCAGGGGCTTCCACGACGTGGCCACGATCAGGTGGGGGCTGAACTCCGCGAGGCGCTCGGTGGCGCCCTTCTTCCAGTGAGACCGTCCCCACTTGCGCCACCAGGGACCCGGCAGCGCCTGCACGCGCGTATCGGTCTCGTTGCCGACGGGCTTCGCGCGGCCTCGCCCGCCCGGGGTCCAGACCTCCACGGGGACGCCCGCGGTCGCGAAGCCCTGCGCGAGGACCTCGGACATCGCCACGCCGCCGTCTCGGGACAGGGGCCACGCCTGCGTGACGACGGCCACCCTGACTTCGAGCGGCCGTTCCGTCACGTGAGCCCTCCGCGGGGTCGGCGTCGATCTTCGACGCGTCGCACCCCATCGCGGGAATTCTACCGATTCGCCTCTGGGAGACCATCCGCGGGGCACATCCCGGCGAGATCAGCCGTGAACGACTCGGTCTCCGCCCGCCCGCTTGGCCCGATACATCGCCGCGTCGGCGGCGGCGACCACGTCTTCGCCCGTCTGGTCGTCGCCGGGCCCCATGGCGGTGCCGATGCTCAGCGCCCAGCCCCCGGGGCGCCCGTCGTCGTCACGAGGCCGCAGGGAGAGGAGCCGCGCCGCGAGCTCGCGCACCAGGGCCGGATCCTCGACCCCGGGGAGCAGCACCGCGAACTCGTCCCCGCCGAGCCGGGCGATCGTGTCGTCGCCGCGCAGGCTCTCGCGCAGCCGGTCGGCCAGCAGGCGCAGGAGGTCGTCGCCGGCGGCGTGTCCCTCGGCGTCGTTGATCGACTTGAAGCCGTCCACGTCCACGAAGAGGATGGCGAACCCCGGGCCGCCGCGGCGGCTGCGGGCCACGGCTTCGCGCACGCGCTGAAAGAAGACGTTGCGTCGGTACAAGCCCGTGAGCAGGTCGCGCGTGGCGGCCCGGTGCAGGCGGTCCTTGAGGGCCTTCCTGGCGGTCACGTCCACGCGCATGGAGACGATCCAGCGGACCACGCCCTCCTCGACGATGGGGACGATGGACAGCTCCTGGTGCACGGGGCGCCCCGACTTGTGTAGGGAAACGATGTCGCCCGACCAAGGCTCGCCGCGCTTGACGACTGCTTCCACCTTTCGCCAGAACTCGGGCGGATGGTGAGGCGCGCGCAACACCTGGGCCGGCGTCTGCCCTACCACTTCGGCTTGGGTCCACCCCGTGAGGCGCTCGAACGCCTGGTTCACGTACCGAATTCGGGCGTCGCCGTCGGTCAATTCGATCGCATGGGGCGCGTGGTCGAACGCGACCCGCAACCACCCCGTGTTCGGCTTTTCCGGGATCCTTCGCGGCCCGGTCGGCGGATCGCCCTGCAAGTGTGCCCCTTCGCCCCCCCGATGCGATTCCTCTTCCTCCTCGGCGAGACCACTCTAACGGGACGGTTTCGAAGCCGCGCGGATGTGTAAGACGCCGTAAGGGGTGCGGGCCCGCTTCGCCAGGGCCCCCCGGTCACACTTCCACGGCCACCGCGTGCGCCATCAACTCCTCCAGGAGCACGATGTCCAGGGCCTTCAAGTGGGTGCTCTCCAAGTGGACGGGGCACCCTTTTCCGGCCTCGTGGGCGTCGCGCCAGCTCGCGGCGCACACGCACCAACAGTCGCCTTCTTTGAGTCCCGGGAACCCGAACTGCGGGGCGGGTGTGATCAGATCGTTCCCCTGGGCGGCGATGTGCTGCAGAAACTCCGCTGTGACCTCCGCGCACACCGTATGGGAGCCGCGGTCGCGGGCATCCGTGTTGCAACACCCGTCGCGAAACCAACCCGTGCGGGGGGAGTGCGAACATGCCTTCAGGGGGGTCCCGAGGACGTTGAGAGGCGGCTCCATGGCCGGGTTCTACCGCACCCTCGGGTCGAGCGTGCACCCCGGAACGGCGCCGTCCTCGGAGAAGACGACGTTCCTGGCCCGCACCCGCTCGCGCTCCCAGAAACAGAGGTCCTCCGCGTGCGCGAGGTAGCCGTAGTCGTACAGCGTGGGGTTCTCGCCGGGCTCGAACAGGATGCGGCCGTGAGGCGCGTGAGCCGCCGCGTGGCGCGCGCGGATGAGGTCTCGGGCCTCCTCCAGGATCGACTCGGCCTCCTCGATGAGGGCGGGCACGCTCGCGGGCGAGCCCGAGCGGTCGGCGATCGCGGCGTCGTACAGCGCGCCCACGTACCGGGCGCGCAGCTCGGTGACCCGGCTGCCCTCCACGATCTCGTCGATCCAGGGCGCGAACCCCGCGACGTCCGCGTGCTCCACGCCGATCGTGATCGCCTCCCTGTGCGCGGCGCCGGACGCGTCCGCGAGGTCCGCGAGGGCGTCGAGCTTGCCCCCGAGGTCGATGAGGGCGTCGTCGTCGAGGTCGGCCACCTCATCGAGGCGTGGGCGGTCCGGCTGCGAGACGATCCCCTGGGACGAGTCCCCGAAGTCGATGACCGAGTCGCGCCCACCCAGGAAGGCGGCGGCGCGACGGTCGATGAGCGTGTCGGCCTGGGCCTCCGTCCACGTGATCTGCAGGTCCGCGACGGCCGCGCCCGCTTCGCCCAGCGGCGCCCAGGACTCGTGCAGCGCCTCCTGCCACGTGGCGGGCGTCTCGAACCCCATGCGCAGGGTCACGCGGTCGTGCAGCCAGAAGCCCCACTCCCAGCCGCTCGAGAAGAGGACGTGGTCCCGCAGGGCGCCGTCGGCGATGTCGCGGATGCGGTCCAGGTCCAGCCAACGGGACCGGACGTACAGGGGGAGCATCGTGGGGACGTTGACGTCGAAGGCGACCCAGTACGCCGACTCGGGGAAGTAGCCGACCGGCTCGTCCGCGAGGAGCGCCTCGGTGAGGAAGGCGCGGTGCTCGTCGAACTCGTCGTGCCGGTAGGCGCCGCCCGCGTCCTCGAAGAGGTTGTAGTACATGACCGTGTGGATCCACGGCGTGATGGGGCGGTCGGCGAAGGCGGAGAGGAAGTAGTAGAGGACCTCCTCGCCGCGGTACTCCACGCGCAGGTCCTCGAAGTTGCCGACGTGGATCACGGTCGTCATCTCGGCGTCCGGCATGGCGGCGTTCATCGCGTCCCACGCCGACTCCACCGAGGCGACGAACACCTCGGGGTCCTCGCCGAAGAACTCCCCGAAGCTGAGGTTCACGGAGTCGAAGCCGAGCCCCGCGATCTGTCCGAAGCGCTCGTCCATGCGGGTGCGATCGGTGACGGGATCCGTGGACGAGTCCACCAGGTCGAAGGCCAGCTGCAGGTTCGAGGTGCCGAACAGCTGCACCCCGAGCCCCGTCTCGAGCCCGCGGAAGTGGGCGTGCTCCACGACCGCCGCGGTGTGCTCCCGCCAGGCCTGCCGCGCGAAGCTCGAGCCGCTGATGTCGTCCAGCCCGACCCACTGGAGGTAGTCGCCGCGGTTCTTCACGACCCAGTCGATCACCTGCCGCGCGCGCTCCTCGCCCACGGGTCCGCCCATCCAGAAGTCGAACATCCCCTCGATCGGGTGCAGCGTGTGGAGGTGGAGGCCGCGCCGGGGCACGGCGGGCGTGCGCTCGACCCCGAGATCGTCGGCGTCGGCGAGGGCGGCGAGGGCGGAGAGATCGGCGGGCACCCGCGTCGCGAACGGGTGGAAGAAGCCGAACCCGGCTCGCTCGAGGAGCTCGGCGACGCCGTACTGGATGCCCAGGGGTGCGTCGCCCCGGACGAGCCACCCGTCGCCGTCGGCCTGGATCGAGAAGCACTCCGCGCAGGGGAGGTCCGCCACGACGCGCACCGTGCTCGTGCGGCCGCCCGGCGAGTCGAGCGTGACGAGCGCGGAGTCGATGGGGGCCAGGAACGCCTCGAACAGCGCTCGGTGCTCGTCGGGGACGTCCAGGACCAGCGCGTCCGGCGGCCCCGGGCAGGCGATGAGGAGGACGGAGACGGCGGGTGCGAGGGCGCGCATCCGGGGATGCTGACTCACTCCCGCCGCACCCGCACCACCAGCTTCCCTTTCGCCCGGTTCGCCTCCATGTGGCGATGGGCCTCCACCAGCTCGTCCAGGGCGAAGACGCGGTCGAGATGAGGGTCGGCCCGGCCCGCCTCGACGTCCTCGACGAAGGCCTGCAGCTCGGCGGTCGTGACGCTGTCCGAGTCGCCACCGTAGGCCGTGAGGCGGACGCCGGTGGGGACGTCGCGGAAGGGCTGGAAGTCGTCCAACGACCACTCCCCGCCGAGGATTCCCGTCATGCACACGACACCGCCGACCCGGGCGCAGCGCAGCGAATCGAGCAGCGTGGTCGTCCCCACGAGCTCGAGCACCTTGTCGACGCCGTCGGGGACCCGCGCGCGCACCTCCGTCGCGATCTCCGATCCCCGGACCAGCACGACGTCGTCCACGTCGCCGGCGCGCAGGACCTCCGCCTTGGCCTCGCTGCGCGTCGTCGCGATCACGCGGGCGCCCCGCCGCTGCTTGGCGAGCAGGGCCGCGGCTCGGCCCACGGACGACGTCCCGCCCCGGATGAGGAGGGTCTCGCCGGGCTGGAGGTCGAGGCCGGTCGTGAGGGAGCCCCACGCGGTCTGGAACATCTCGGGGATCGCCCCCAGCACCTCCCAGGGCAGGGTGGTGCGCACGCGGTGGACGCACCGCCGCGGCACGAGGGTGAACTCGGCGTAGCTGCCGTCGAAGGCGCGCCCCATGTCGCCCATGAAGGCCGCGACGGACTCGCCCGGATCCAAGTCGGTGTCCGGCGCCGCGACGACCACCCCCACGCACTCGATGCCGATCACCCGGGGGAAGCGCACGGTGGGCGAGTCCCCCTGCCGCGTGAACAGCTCGGCGCGGTTGAGCCCGAACGCTTCGACGCGGATCAGGACCCAGCCGGAGCGCGGCGCGGGCGTGGGGATCTCGCGGAGGACGAGGGCCTCGGGGCCCCCCGGGGCATCGACGACGGCGGCGCGCATGGGCGGAGAGTACGTGTCATCCTCCGCCCGCCGATCTTCCGGCTTCAACCCGTCTCCAGGAGCTGCTCAGGTGCCCAACCCGACCGCCGTGTTCGATACCTCCCTCGGAACCTTCAAGGCCGAGCTGTTCGTCGATCAGATGCCCATCACCGCGGGCAACTTCGTCTCGCTGGCCGAGTCCGGCTTCTACGACGGCCTGCACTTCCACCGGGTCATCCCCAACTTCATGCTGCAGTTCGGCTGCCCCCACAGCAAGGACCCGCGCAGCCCCCGGGCGGGCACCGGCGGTCCGCCTCACGGCACGATCCAGGACGAGTTCACCGCGAAGATCTCCAACGAGCCGGGCACGCTCTCCATGGCCAACACCGGCCGCCCCGACTCGGGCGGCTCGCAGTTCTTCGTGAACACCGTGCACAACAGCTTCCTGGACTGGTTCGACAGCAGCACGCAGAGCCGCCACCCGGTGTTCGGCAAGGTCAACGAGGGCATGGACGTCGTGAAGGCGATCGAGGCCCAGGGCAGCCGCAGCGGCCAGGTCGCGAACCCGGTCAAGATGAACTCGGTGACCGTCGTCGCCTGACGGAATAAACCGATCCGGGGCTTGGGCCCTCTCGTACCGCAGTGCGTAGACTGGCTGTTCCCAGTTTCCCCCGAGAGAGGATCTCCCCATGAAGCGACGCGATTTCAACAAGCTCCTCCTGGCCGCCATGGGCGGCGTCCTCGCCGGCTCGCAGGCGTCCGACGCCTTCGCCGACCACCACGAGGCCGCGGCCCCCGCCGAGAAGAAGAAGAACGAGTGCGCGGGCAAGAACGAGTGCAAGGGTCAGGGCGGCTGCAAGGCCGGCGACAACGGCTGCAAGGGCAAGAACAGCTGCAAGGGCAAGGGCGGCTGCAAGACCAAGGAAGGCAACGCCTGCGCGGGCAAGAACGAGTGCAAGGGCAAGGGCGGCTGCAAGGCCGGCGACAACGGCTGCTCGGGCAAGAACAGCTGCAAGGGCAAGGGCGGCTGCGCCACCGGCGACTACAAGATGCCCGCCGAGGAGAAGAAGCCCGAAGAGAAGAAGGAAGAAGGCAGCAAGTAGGGCGCGATTCGTTCGCCGCCCGCCGCTCCCTTCATGAGCAATCGGTTCGAGCTGCCCGACCTCGGTCTCGGGGTCGGGCTGCGGACCAGGCACTTCCCTCACCTCCTCGAGCACGGGGCCCCCGACGGCCTCTGGTTCGAGCTGGTGAGCGAGAACTTCATGGACAACGAGGGTCGTCCGATGCACGTCGCCGAGACGCTGCGTCGGGACCACCCGTTGGTCCTGCACGGCGTCTCCATGTCGATCGGCTCCACCGATCCCCTGGACATGGACTACCTGACTCGGCTCAAGGCCCTCGCCGACCGCCTCGACGTGGCCTGGATGGGCGATCACGTGTGCTGGACGGGCGTGAACGGCGTCAACGGCCACGACCTGTACCCCATGCCCTACACGGAGGAGTCCCTCGCGTGGATCGTGGGCCGGATCCGCCGGGTGCAGGACGTGCTCGAGCGTCCGCTGGTCCTCGAGAACCCGTCGACGTACCTGCAGTTCACGAGCGACCGCGTCCCCGAGGCGGAGTTCATCGCGGCGATGGCCGAGGAGGCCGACTGCGCGCTCCTGCTGGACATCAACAACGTCTACGTCACCTGCCGCAACCACGATCTGGACGCCCACGAGTACCTGGACGCCATGCCGCTGGATCGGGTGGTCCAGATCCACCTCGCCGGGCACACCGACAAGGGGACGCACTGCGTCGACACCCACGACGAGGCCGTGAGGGACGAGGTGTGGGCGCTCTACGCCCGCACGATGAAGCGGACGGGGGGGACCTCGACGCTGCTGGAGCGAGACGACCACATCCCGCCCTTCGACGAGCTGGTGGCCGAGGTCCAGCGGGCGGCGCAGTACCGATGACGGCGGGCGCCACCTACGCGACGCAGGCCTGGATGCTGCGCGTCGTGACCCACCCCGAGGGCGTGGACGCGGGCTTCGCGGCGGCCCGGGACGAGGGGCTGCTGCCGGACGGCGTGACGGCCCCCGAGGAAGTGGTCCTGCCGGGTCGGATGACGGCGGCCGAGCGCCTGCACGTCTACGGCTACGCCTACTTCGCGCGGCTGCTCGACATCCTGGAGGCCGATCACCCCACCGTCGATCACCTCTTGGGGGATCGGGCGCGGGAGACGTTCAAGGCGTTCCTGGTGGAGCGGCCGTCGACGTCGTACACGCTGGGGCACCTGTCGCGGGGCCTCCCCGACTGGCTGCGGGCGAGGGGCCTGGCCCTCGAGGCCGACGTGGCGGCCGTCGAGCGCGCGCTGGACGAGGTGATCGATCGGCCCGCCGAGCCCGCCATCCCTCACGCCGATCTGGCCGCCGTCCCCCGGGATCGGTGGGCCGACCTGCGGCTGCGGCCGTCGTCGTCGCTGCTGCTGTTCCCGCTGCGGTTCCCCGTGAACGCGCTCATCTCTGCGGTGAGAGACGACGAGCCCGTCGTGCGTGCGGAGCCCGCGGGGGCGCCCCTGTGGGGCTGCGTGCATCGGCAGGTCTTCACCCCCTGGCGCCGCGAGATCGACGGCCTTCAGCACGCGCTGCTGGCGACGCTGGTGGAGGGCGGCACCCTCGGCGACGCGCTCGGCGCGGCCCTGGAGGTCCCCGGCGCGGACGCGCAGGAGCTGCTGGGATCCCTGGGGGCGTGGTTCGAGGAGTGGATGGGCGACGGGATGTTCGTCGCGCTCTGAGCCGTCGGGTCAGCGGCCTTCGCAGTGGCTCTCGACCTCGAGGATGTACTCGTGCAGGCCCTCGACGTAGCTGTTGAGGAACACGCCGCCCTCGGTGTTGAGCTCGCCGACCTCGACCTCCACCCACTGCGGATAGATGTGCAGGAGGCCGTCGGGGCGCTCGAGCAGGTACTCGAGCTGGTAGTTCTGGAACCAGCGGCCCGCGGTGTCCGGGTCGATGACCGCCTCCTCGCTCATCCAGGTGCGCCCCAGGCGCGCCTCGACCTGCGTCCCGTCGAGCGCCTCGGCCGAGATGCGGCGGATCTGGTTGTGCAGCAAGAACTCGGACTCGGCGCCGAGGATCAGCTCGTTGCGGATGGTGCTGATCCAGCCGAACTCGTCGCAGCTGCCGTCGAGGAAGCAGGTGTACCCGAACTCCTCGCTGCGCGCGTAGGAGAGGTAGTTGTCGGGGTGCAGGGACGACTGATCCGGGTTCGTGTACTGCGAGTCCATGTCCGCGAGCGTGCAGTTGGTGTGCAGCGCCACGACGACCCCCACCGCGTTCTCGCCCTGGGCGTGCACCGGCGCGGGGTCGAGATCGGTGAGCGCCTCGTCCGGCAGGCGGTCCGAGTCTTCGGTGAGGGAGGCCTGAAAGCCGACCTCGGTGTCGTACCCCTCCAGGCTCTCCACGTCCTCGCTGAACCAGGCCTCGAAGTTGCGCCCGGCGTCCGCGAGGCTGACCTCGTTGCCTTCGACCTCGAAGGAGTAGTGGGACCACGCGAACCCGAGCAGCTCGCTCAGGCCTTCCGGGGCCGGATCCGGCGGGGTGCAGGCAGTGATCAACAGGACGACGGGGAGGGCTCGAATCGCGCGCATGGCCCGATGGTAACGCGCCGGGGCGCGTATGATCCCGGCGTGAAGGTGCCCGCGACGAGGGTGACGGCGGCCGGGGGGTTCACCCTCATCGAGCTCTGTTACGTCGTGACCGTCATCACGGTGCTCACGGCCGTCACGGTGCCCGTCTACGACGTCCTGCTCCGCCGCGCGCGGGCTCACGAGGCGCACGCGGTCCTCCACGACGTCGCGCACGCGCAGCTGAGGCACCACCGGGACCGCGGGACGTACGTCGACTGCCCGGTGGCGGACCCGGTCCCGGACCCTACCGGTCGCTTCCCCGTCGGGCGAGCGTGCTGGAAGGAGCTGGGGGTGATCGTGGAAGGCGAGGTGCGGTTCCGGTACGGCACCGAGACGTCGGATGAGGGCTTCACCGTGATCGGCGAAGGGGACCTCGACGGGGACGGCGAGACCTCCCGCTTCGTCCTGGACGGGCGCACGATGGTGATCACGACGGACCGCGAGCTCGAGTGACGCCCGGGGAGCGCGAGAGCCTGGTCCTGAGGCGGATGGCGACGCTGCAGCGCGCCGGCCGCACGTCCCTCGATGCCCTGGTGCTGGCGTCCGACGGCCTCCCCGGAGGGGCTCTCCGAGACCGCGTCGAGGCCGGGCGTCGCGCGCTCGAGGCGGGGACTCCGTCGGACGATCTGTTCGGCCGCGACGTGGGGGTCGACGCGCTGCTCTGCGCGGCCGAGGCCCTGGACGTCCGCGCCTCGGCGGCCTCGGCGGTGAGGCTGGCGCGCATCTACGGGGTCGCCGCGATCCTCGCGCCCCAGGCGGTGCTCGTGGCCACCGGGTGGTTCGGTCGCGTGGTGGGCCTCGACGACATGAGCGGCCCGTCGTCCTTCACGCAGCTGGGGGAGTTCTTCGGATACGCCCAAGGGGCCGCGATCGTCTTCATGGTCGTGGGATTCGCGAGCCTGAAGTGGGTCACGGCGGGGTTCGCGCCGGGCGTGCGTCGCCTGCGGCGGGCGGCGCGCCTGCTCGAGGTGGCGGCGGTGGGAGGGGAGCCCGGGGACCTGGTGCGCGGCGCGATGGAGACCGCCTACTTCGTGGCCCGGCGGGGCGCGGTGGGGGCGGCCGCAGCGTCGGCGGAGCTCGGGGCCGAGGTCCGGCGTGAGGGCGAGGCGATGGTGGCCCTGTTCCGGCACCTGGCCCCACCCCTCGCGGCGGCCGCGCTGCTGTTCGTCATCCTCTGCGTGCACGCCCTGGTCTCCACGCTCACCTGGGGCACCGGCGGGATGCTCCTATGAAGCGCGCCCGCCTCACCGAGCTGCTGACCGCGCGCGCCCTGGCCGAGGGCGGCTCCCTGGTCGACGCCCTGCGCGTGTCGCGGGCGGCGCGGGCGGCCCAGGCGGTGGGAGAGGTCGAGGCCGGGCGGCTGGGCCCGGGGCTCCGCATCGCCGGGTTGCCGAAGGACCAGGTCGCCCTCGCCGAGGCCTGGCCCACGGCCCTCCCCGAGTTCCTGCGTCGCCTCGCGCGCCTCCCGGGGGCGTTCACGGCGCTCCTCCCCGTCTGGGCCACGCTCGCCTATCTGCTCCTCGTCGCCCAGTTCCAGACGCTGGTGGCGCTCCGCATCGACCAGACGGTCTCGCCCATGCTCCGCCGGTCCGCGCCGGAGTCGCAGATGTTGGACTGGGTGAGCGCGTCGCTCGACGTGCTGGGGCCCTTCACCGCGCTCCTGCTCCTCGCCGCGCTGCTCCTGCTCGTGCGCCCCGAGTGGCTCCCCGGCTGGGGGACGCACCGGCGGGCCGCCCGCGCGGCGGCGATGCGGGGGGCGCTGCTCGCCACCGAGGCACCCCCCGAGGTCCGGGTGAGCTTGCGCGCCGACGAAGGGGACGTGGGCCCGCAGGTGGCGTTCGAGCGGGCGCTCGCGGCCGCCGACGTGGGAGAGCGGCGCTGGCACGTGGCCCTGCGCGTGCTCGGCATCGGGCTGCTCACGGCGACGGCGGCGATGATCACGCTCCCCGTGTACTACGCGGTGGCCTCGGTGGGGGTCGCGTGGTCCGGGTGACCGCCATCGCGGACGCCGCCGGGCACGCGGGGGATCCCCGGGTCCTCGAGCCGCTTCGGGAGCTGGACGTGGAGCTCCGGGCAGGGTCGTCGCGGCTGTTCTGGGCGGGGACGTACCCGCTGGCGCTGGCGGCGGCGGTCCTCGTCGCCGCGGGCGCGATCACCCGGGTGGGGCTCCCCGCCCTGGCGATCCTGGCGCCCGACGCGGAGGGGCTCGGATCGGCCCCCGTCGGCCTCATCGTCGCCTCGCTCGGCCTGCTGGTGCTGCTCGCGGTGTTCGTCCTCGGCAAGCTGCGCATCCCCTGGATCGCGCACGGGTGGGAGGGGCTCGATCGGCTCGCCTTCGCCGAGAGCCTGCGCGTCCTCGTGGCCGCGGGCGTGGCGCTGCCGGTCGCGGTGCGGGCCTCGGGGGCGTGGGGGCGCGGGGACCTGCGCGCGGAAGCCGAGGCCTTCGCCCAGGCGCTGGAGGCGGGCCGTGACGCGCCGCCGGGCCGGCTGCTGGGGCCCTTCGAGACGGGGCTGCTGGCCTCGTCGGCGTCCTCGGGGACCGTCGCGGAGACCGCGGCGGCGTGGGCCGACCAGTCCCGCGCCGCGCTGCCGCGGATCCTCCCCGAGGCGGTGGCGCGCATCCACGCCGCGGGCGTCGTGATCGCGGCGACGGGCATCACCGCCGTCCTCCTCACCTGGTTCGGAGCGTATTCCCGTGCCTTCGCCGGCTGAAGCGACCCGCGAGGGGCTCACGATCCGCGGCCGCTGGGGCCGTCGGGAGTTCGTGCCGTTCGACGAGATGACCGGGCTCGGCGACGGCACCGTCACCCTGCGCTCGGGCGACGTGGTGCGGATCCCGAAGACGTCCCTGGACGACACCCGCCGGGCCCTCACCCCGCCCTCGGCGACGGGCTCGACGGACGCCGATCGCGACGCCTTCGTGGCCTACGTGAGCGGCCCGTGGTCTCCGCGCCGCGCGGTCGCGCTGCTGATGGCCGCCGCGGAGGGGGCGGGGGCCACGGACGTGCACGTCGAGGCCGAGCAGGACGACGTCCGCGTGCGGCTCCGCAGGTCCGGATCGCTAGTCGAGTTCGCGACGCTCACGGCCGCCGTCGGGGCGCGGCTGGTGGCGGCCCTCAAGCTGGCTTCGGGCTGCCTGCCGTACCGCTCGGACCTCGTCCAGGAGGGTCGCATCTCCCGCGACGGCGTCGCCGCCGACGTCCGCACCTCCTTCCTGCCCACGGCCCTCGGCGAGCGCGCGGCCTTGCGGCTGTTCGGTCGGCTGCTGGCTCTGGAGGCGCTGGGGTTCCCCGCGGAGGTGCTCGAAGGCATCCACCGGGTCCTCGACGCGCGGTCGGGGCTCTTCCTCGTCGCCGGACCGTCGGGCGGGGGCAAGACGACGACCGTCTACGCCGCCCTCGCCCACCTCGCCGCGACACGCGACGGCGCTCATCTGAGCATCGAGGACCCGGTCGAGCAGCGGCTCCGGGTGGCGGGGATCCCCGTGGACCAGGTCGAGCTGTCGCCCGAGCGGGGACTCACGGCGGAGGTCGCGCTCGCGGGGGCGCTGCGCCAGGACGTGGACGTGGTGGCGCTGGCCGAGGTCCGCACGGAGGGGGAGGCCGCCCTGGCGCTGCGCGCGGCTCACACCGGCCGGCTCGTGATCGCGGGCGTGCACGCGGGCTCGCCGGACGAGGCCCGCACGCGCATGTTGGACCTGGGCGCCGAGGGGCCGGTCTTGGAGGCCACGCTGCGGGGGATCCTGCACCAGCGGCTCGAGCTCGACGGCGGCGACCGTCGCCCCGCGGCGACCTTGTGGGAGGCCCCGTGACGCGCGCCTTCACCCTCATCGAGCTGATGATCTGCATCGCCGTGATCGGGATCATCTCGATGGCTGCCGGGACCAACGTCATGCGCATGCAGCAGGTGGCGGTGGCGGAGGTCCAGCGCGAGCGCGCCCGCCTCCTGCTGGACTACCGAGGAGACCACCTCGCGAAGGGGACGTCGCCCGATCCCGCGGTGGAGGCGCGCCTCACGGAGCGGCTCCCGGACGCGGCCGTGGAGCACCGGAAGGACGGGCCCGTCACCACGGTCGACGTCGTCTGGCGGGACCCGTTCGGCCGGGTCACCCGGCAGTCCCTCACGGTGTTCACGCGATGAGGTCCCGGGGCTTCACGGCGGTCGAGCTGCTGATCGTGATCTCGATCGCGGCGATCCTGCTGCCGATCGTGTACTCGATTGCCGCCCGCTACGAGGACGAGGTCGCCGTGGCGCGGTTCCAGCTCGACGTCGCCGACGCCGTGCGGACCGTCTCCGAAGAGCTGCGCACCGACGCGCGGGGGGACGGCGCGTGCGACCCGAAGTACGTCGTGCGGGGGCGGGCGCTCGTGCGGACCTCCACCTGCGGCCCCGACCGCGCGCTCGCCCGGTGGGTCCACGCGCTCGAGCCGACCCCCGGGGGCGTGAACCTGGTCTTCGCGCGGCCGCTCCGCCCCCACCACGAGCGCCGCGTGTCGGTGTTCATCCCGGTGGAGGCCCCGTGAACCAGCGCGGCCACATCCTGCTCCTGCTGCTGTCGATCATCCTCGCGATGCTGGTCGGGATCACGCTGCTCGCGGGGTCGTCCGCGGTTCGCATCGAGGGGCGCGCCGCCGCCGACGTGCGGATCCAGGCGTTGACGCTGGCCCGGAGCGCCGTGGACGCGGGGATCCGAGGGGAGCACACCGTGTCGACGGAGGCGGGGCGGGCGACCGTGCGGGTGGTGCGTGTGGGCGATCGTGCGACGGCCGAGGTGGAGCTGGGAGGCGGCACCGCGGTGGTGACGTCGCACCCGCCCCAGGAGCGCTGGTACCCGGCGTTCTAGAAGCCTGCGGCGGTGTCCCCGCCGAGCCAGCGGGCGACGTCGACGGCGTCGATCCAGAGGCTGGTCACCCACGTCGCGCCGAAGACCCGCACCCAGCGCGCGTGCCACGTGTCCTTGTCGAGGGACGGCAGGCGCCTCCAGGCGTAGACCAGGGCGGGGCCCATGAAGACGAAGTGCACGCCGCCGAGGGCGCGGACCATGCCCAGGTGGGCGTAGACGAACATCATCAGGGCCACGTTCGCCGCGGTGGCGAGGAAGACCACACGGGCCACGGGCTGCTTGGGGAGCCACAGGATGGAGAGGCAGGCCGTGAGGCTCAGCCAGTTCACCCAGAGCATGATCGCGACGGGCGCCTCCTGCACCTCCCTCGAGAAGTTCATCGCGACGTCGAACCAAGTCATCGGGGACCTCCCGTCACCGCAGATACACCGCGCCGGACCACCAGGGGTACCAGCCCTCGAACTGCCCGCCGCCCTCGCCCCAGCCGACCCGGAAGCCCGTCGCCCCCGCCGGCAGCTCCTCGACCCGGTCGCTCGCCGGGTAGGCGAGCACGCAATCGAGGCACATGGAGATCTCCGTCACCTCCCGGCCGTAGGACGCGATCGGGCCCGCCGCCGCGGGATCGCCGAACGAGACGTCGCCGTAGCCGCAACCGAGGACCAGGTCGTCGCAGGAGTCCGCGACCGCCCAGTCGGACTGCTGCCAGGCCGGGTTGAGGTCCGACGTGAAGCCCGGCGCCGCGTAGGCCTTGACCTCCCACGCGGCCAGGTAGAAGGCGTCGTAGCCGGCGGCGAAGTCGAAGGTGTAGTGGGCGGTGTGGTCTCCGGCCTCGTCCTGCGTGAACGGGCCGGAGACGGGGTCCACGCCGGAGATCTGCGCCCCCTCCTCCTGCGCCAGGACCCCGGCGAGGTGCGTGTCGGCGTCGACGAACCCCACGCCGGTCCATCCGCCGCCGTCCGAGGTCATGTCGCAGTCGAGCTCGAACGGCGTGCCGGTGGCGTTCGGGTCGAGCCAGTAGGCGCCGTCGCCGGTCGAGAGGCCGGCCTGGAGGACGGTGAGGCAGGTGACGCCGGGGCAGTCTGCGGTCTCGCCGCCGCCTGCCGCGCAGACGACGGTCGCCGACGCACCCGCCGCGGGGCCGCTCGAGAGGCCGTCGAAGGCGGTCACGGCGACCGTCCACTCATCCCCGGTCACGGTCTGGGCCGCCGGGATCGTGGTCTCTCCGTCGAGCTCGGGCACCGCCGCCCCGTTGCGCGACCAGGTGTACTCGTACGTGAGGGGCTCGGGGCCGTCGTCGGGGTCGACCGCCTCCGTCAGGACGACGGTGAGGTCTTCGAGCGTCGTGGGGATCGGCGGATCGAGCGCGATCCGCGGCGCTCCGGGCGCGATGTTCGCGACCTCCGCCACGGTGACCAGGCGCTGCGCCGTCCCGCTCCCACCCGCCCCGTCCGTCACGAGGAGCACGATCGTGTGTTCACCCAGGTCCAGGTCGTCGAGGGTGAACTCGGTGACGCCGTCGGCGTCCGGGGCCCCGGTCCAGAGGTCGCCCGCGAGGGAGCTGGTCCAGGACACGCGGAGATCCTGCGGATCGGTGCCCGCGTCGCTGACCACGCCGCGGAACCGCACCTCGGTCCCGACCTCTGCGGTCGTACCGACGGCGGGGAGCTCGATGGTCGCCCCCGGGGGGGCGTTGTTGACCGTGATCGAGCCGTCCGTGCAGCCCATGGTGATCAGCGCGATGAGCAGCGCGAGCAGGGAGATTCGACGCATGCCGACACGCTACACGAGCAGCGCGCGGATCCAGTCCCGTCCCAGCGCCGGGACTCGCTTCACGCGGCCGAGGGTACGTCGATCAGGGGGATGACCGGGGCCGGTCGGCGGCGCGCGGCCGCGATGCCGAGGCGTTCCCGGACCTGCTCCACGGGCAGCTCCATCCAGTCGTTCCAGTCGACGGTCATGAGGGCCTCGGCCTCCATGCCCTGGCGCCAACCCTCGGCGATGGCGTCGACGATCTCGTAGAAGTGCTCGCGGCGCTTCCAGACCGTGTGCAGCAAGCCGCCCGCGAGGATCACGGCGGGGAAGGGGACCCGGAGCTGGGCGAGGTAGAAGGCCTGGAGGCCGAGCTCGCCGAGGAGGTCCGGGGTCCAGCCCGTGGCGACGTGCCAGAGGTCGTGGCTGCCCCGCATGTTGGCGCGGAACCGCTCGATGTCGCCGTCGCCGGGGGCGCGGTCGAGGGCCTCGGGGGTGAGGCCGTGGTCGTCCATGAAGCGGGCGTACTCGCGGCCGAGGGTCCCGTCGGGCAGCTCCCGGAGTTCGGCCGGCGGGCGGGGAGCCCACTCGGGGGCGTCCTTGGCGGCCTCCGCCAGCGCCGGGTTGAGCTCGGCGAGCTTGTCCTCGATCTGCTCGGCCTCGGCGATGCGATCGCTCAGGTCCAAGACGTCGTCGAGGTTGCGGGGGTCGCGGACCAGGGCGAAGAAGCTGTGGGCTGCGCGGATGCCGATCAGGGGGGCGAACGTCATGGGGTCCTCCAGGGGCCGCGGGGTTGCGGGCCCGTCGTGTTCATGACAAGAATATGAACCTGAGTTCAGGTTCATCAATTCGCGTTTCGCGCCTGTCGTTCGGAGTCGCCCCATGAGCAAGAAAACCGCGGTGCGTCGGCCCCGTCAGGCGCGCTCGAAGGCGACGGTCGAGGCCATCCTCGAGGGGACCGCTCAGGTTTTGCGCGCCGAGGGGCTCGAGGGGTGCACCACGAGCAAGATCGCGAAGCGCGCGGGCGTGAGCGTGGGGACGCTGTACCAGTACTTCCCGCACAAGGAGGCCGTGTACGAGGCCCTCATCGACCGCCTGCTGGCGACCCAGATGGCGGCCCGCGCCGAGCTGATCCAGGCGGAGCCGGAGACCTACGACCTGGGCCCGGCCATCTCCTCGTTGATCGACTCCCTGCTCGCGATCCACCGGGCGGACCCGACCCTCCAGCACCAGCTCCACCGCTACGAAGCGGCGGCGGGGTTCGCGCGGCTCGAGGTCTATCAGCGGCAGCTTCAGGTGATCGTCGCCGAGCAGCTGCGACGTCACGCCGAGCACTTCCGGCCGCTGAACCCCGAGCTGTCGGCGCGCTTCGTGGTGCTGTCCATGACGGGCGTGGTGGTGCGCCTCGCGCGCGAGACCCCCGACGATCTCGATCTCCCCGCGGTGCGCAGGGAGCTGGTCGCGTTGCTCGCCGGGTACCTGAGCCCCCTCAACCCGGTCGAGGGGCTCGATCCTTGACGATCGCGCTCAGGGGCTCACGACGAGGACACGGCCCGCGCACTCGACGTCGACTCGGCCGGGGGCGGTAGGGGTCACGGTCGCCGCTGCGCCGTCGCAGGTGGCGGACGGGGGGCTGGGCCAGACGCGCTCGGGGGCGCCCAGGGTGTGGGTGCCGTCGCCGGTCATCTCCACCGTGAGCGTCGCCGTCGCGGCGTCCCAGCTCAGGCCCTCCAAGGTGCCCGCGATCGCGTGCGGGAACGGCCGCGCGACGAGGTCCGCCTGGGCGTCCCGCAGCCCCGCGCGCCGGGGACCCGACCCGTCATCGGTGAAGTCGTAGAGGCCCCAGGCGTCCTGGCTCCACTCCTCGTAGACCCACATCGCCCAGCTGAGGCGGTGCTCGTCGTAGGCGGCGAGCGACTCCTGGAACCAGAGCAGGCCGTTGTCGGCGTCCAGGTCGTTGCCGAACTCGCCGACGAACCCGTGCGCCTCGTGTCGGGCCGCCTCGTCGGCGATGCCCGCGACGCTCGCGCGGAGGGAGGCCACGTCGCCGCTCGCCCAGTGGTCCGTGAACACGTCGGTGTAGTGGTGCGGCGCGTAGATCGCGTTCGTGGTGGGGCGAGGCCACGTCACCGGGTCCGAGTCGTTGAAGTTGCGCACGGCGTCGGGCTCGAACGCGACGGGCAGGTCCGGGGCCGCCTCGCGCACGGCCGTCGCGACCCGACGGTGCATGGCGTCCAGCTTCTCGTCGTCGAACGCGACGGGCTCGTTGAAGAGCTCGATGGCGACCAGGCCGGGCGTGCCGTCCAGCCTCCCGGCGACCCAGGCGGTGGTCTCCGCGAAGGCGCCCTGGATGCCCTCGGCGTCGTCGAAGAAGCTGCGGAACGAGCGCAGCACCTGCGCCGACGTCCGTCGATCCGCCAGGTCCTCCAGGGGCCCCTCCAGCAGCTCGTCCGGGGGCGGCACGATCGCCCACAGGGGGGCGCCGTCCTCGCCGATGTGCTTGCTGTACGCGTCCTGGTGCATGTCCACGAGCGTGAAGACGCCGCGCTCGCGACACGCCTCCACCAGGGCGACGACGCGATCGGTGTACGCCTCGTCGCGGACGCCGCGCTCGGGCTCGATGGCGGACCAGCTCAGGGGCAAGCGCAGGAGGTTGAGGCCCAGCCCCGCGAGCACGCCGCAGTCGTCGCCGGTGAAGGGCGGGATGACCTCCAAGGAGGTGCGGCCGTCGTCGAAGTCGACGTCGAAGAGGCCCTCGACGCGGGCGTTCAGGCCGCGCAGGAGCATCTCCCGCCCGTCGGGCCCCAGCAGGCGACCCTCGGGCGTCGCGGTGAAGCGCTCGGGCCCGGCCGGCTCCTCTTCGACGCAGCCGGTGAGGAGGAGGGGCAGGAGCAGGCAGGCGCGGGCGACGGACATCGCCGCGCAGGATAAGCGCCCGTCGGCCGAACGTCCCGCCGCGCGCGGGGGCGACCGGTACCCTGGGTTCATGCGGTGGCGTCTCGCGACGGTGGTCCTGGCGGTGTCTCTGCCGTCCGTGGCCCAGGCGTCGTTCGTCGTGTCCCCGGAACCCCCGGACGACGGCTGGGAGGGGCTCCGGGTCGGAGACCTGCGGCTGCGTCCCGGGTTCCTGGCGGGCTTCACCGTCGACAGCAACCACGAGCGGACGGCGATCCTCCCGGAGCCGACGGTCGGGTTCCGGCTGCAGCCGTCGCTGCAGGCGATCGTGGAGGTCGACCACCTGCTCTTCGAGGGCTCGGCCTGGTACCGCCTGGACGTCGCGGGCCGGACGGACCCCCCCGACGCGCCCCCCCGGGTGCGGGTGTGGGACCGGTTCGGGGCCCGCGTCGCCTGGACCGTCGAGGACGACGTCGGGCGCCTCGAGGCGTCGGCGCGGGCGTTCCACGGCCCCCGCTCGGACGACGCCCGGGACCATGTCTGCGCTCCCCCCGGTTCGATCGGGCGGCGGACGCGCGCGGGGATCGACCGCGAGTTCACCGACCACCGCGTCCTCGGCGGGTGCGCGCCCCTCGCCGTCGAGCTGGGTCGCGAGGGCCCGGTCCGCGGCCGCTGGCGCCTCGGCTGGCGTGGGACGCGCTGGTCCCACCTCGAGATCCCCGAGATCGGGATGGTCCGGCACGACCTGGCGATGGGCGCAGGGTTCGCGATCGCCCCGGTCTCCGCGGTCGAGTTGGGGGGGGAGATCGTCGCAGGGCCGACCATCCATCGCGTGTTGTGGGACGGGCCCGCCGGGCCGGTCTCGCTCTGGGTCGACTGGCAGGTCCAGGGGGCCTTCGTCGCGCGCCTGCGGCCCCTCGCGACCCTCGAGGTTCGCGCGCACGTGGGGTACTCGGTCGCCGCCCGGCTGCCCGACTGGCCCGTCACCGACGGGCCCGCCGGGATCGTCGCCGGGCTCTCCGCCGCCGGGAGGCCCGCGCCGGGTCAGCGGGTCCGGTTCGCGTTCCTTCGGGACTCCACCCCCGAGGACGTCGAGACGTCGGCTCGGTTCGAGTGGCGAGGCACGATCCACGACCGGGTGGAGCCGCACGTCGAGGTGGACGTGGCGGTGCTCCAGTGGCGTTCCTTCAGCGAGGTCGTCGGCGTGCTGCCGCGCATCCACGTCGCCACGGGGGCGGACTTCGTACTCCACCAGGGCGTCGCGCTGGTCGTCGACTGGAGCTTCACCGTGGTGAGCGACGCGGTGCCGGACCGCGGCGAGTACATCGACAACCGGCTCCTCGTGGGCGTGCGGCTGGGCGCCGCGCCGCGGGAGCTCACTCCCAGACGACCTCCGTGGCGAGGGCCTCGCTGACCCACTGCACCGCGGCGGAGTCCGGCTGCGCGACGTCCTGGTGGCGCTCGTCGAAGGTCCGCCGGTGGATGCCGTCCGTCGTGCCGTCCAGCCGATGGTTGGGCTCGCGGTCTCGCAGCACGAGGTCGCTGCTCGCCACCTCGAGGTTGAGCAGGACGTTGTCGGGCACCACGTCCTCGATGTCCTGGGGGTCCGGCAGCCCGGGGACGCTCCAGACGTCGGCCGCGTCCCAGATGTCGAAGGCCCAGTCCACGTCCTCGCTGCGACTGAAGGACCTCAGCATGGGGCCCCACTGGTCGCCGTCCCACGGATCGAGGCTGCGGTCGTCTTCCTCCCAGGCGAGGCTCTCGCCGTCCAGATCGATGAGCGCCTCGATCGGCAGATCCGGATGCAGCATCGCCGCCGTGTGGGCCCAGACGACCCCGTGTCCGTGGGCCACCACGACGACCCGGCTCGGGTTGTCGAGCCCGGTCACCCAGCGCTCTTCCACGAAGTTGAACGTCGAGACCATGTCCAGGAAGCCGTACAGGACCACCACCTCGCTGTCGGGGTACGTCCAGGTGTGGATGCTGTCGCCGTACTCGAAGCCGCCCACGGCGAGCCCGGCGTCGCGGGCGGGCGCCATGACCGCGTCGGTGGTCCCGCGGTCGTCGAGGTAGGGACAAGCGAGGAGCCGACGGGCCTGGTCCACGATGTCGCACGGCCCGCTCTCGCCCAGCTGGTGCCCCGACACCGAGATCACGACGACGTCGGGCGCTCCCTCCGGGCGCGGATTGCGGAAGTCCGTGTCCGTCCCCTGATCACACGCCGTCGCGGCGATCACCACCCCCACCGCCGCCGCGGTCTTCCAGCGCTGCATGGTCTCCCCCTCTACTCGTCGCCGATCTTGTCGAGCTTGTCGTGCTTCTTCTGCCGGTCCTCGACCCCGGCGCTCTTCGCCTTGTGCTTCATCCCCGGGTTGAGCGACTCCGACTGCCCCGCCGGCGGCGGCGTGCCCTTGAACTGCTCGAGCAGCGTCTCCCCGAAGAAGAGGACGACGACCAGCACCACACCCAAACCGACGAGTTTCTTCATGACGGCCTCCGCCCCCAGGGTAGCGGCGCGAAGCCTTGGAAGTGTCCTGAACGCAACCCGGAGGAAGTAGGCTGGCGGAATGAAGGTCCGCCCCCTCACAGTCAGGACCGCTGCGCTCCTCGTGATGGCGTGGTCCCTCCCCGCGCAGGCCGACACGGTCGTGACCCCCCAAGCCCCCCACGGATGGTGCTTCGCGGAGGAGGTCGAAGCGGGCGAGGGTTCGCTGGTCGTGGGCCCCGAGACGCCGCCGTCGGGGGCGGGGAGCGCGAGCTTCGTCGTGGACGGGGCGGGCCGGGTCATCCTCCGGAACGAGAGCCTCGCGGGCACGCGCCTCGACAAGGTGACGGCCCTCGAATACAGCACGCGCCAGGACCCGAAGTCCCCGGGCAGCGACATCCTGGCCGTCAGCCTGCAGTTCGACGTGGACTACGACCTCACGGACGCCGACGGGGAGTGGCAGGGCCGCCTGGTCTACGAGCCGTACTACACCGAGGAGCCCGAGAAGGGCGTGTGGCAGACCTGGGCGCCGCTGACGGGCGAGTGGTGGGCGAGCGAGGAGCCGGGCTCGGCGACGTGTCCCATCTCCGACGCGTGCACCTGGGCGGGGGTCCTCGAGGCCTTCCCCGACGCGGGGATCCGGGCCTCGTCGGGGGCGGTGCTCCTCAAGGCGGGGGGGCCTTGGACAGCCGGGTTCGTGGGGCACGCGGACGCATTGACCGTCGGGTTGGAGGCCCAGGATCCGACGACTTGGGACTTCGAGGGGGAGGGGGCGATCGATTGCCCCGAGGAGCCCGGCGACGACGACGACTCGGCCGACGACGACGACTCGGCCGACGACGACGACTCGGCCGACGACGACGACTCGGCCGACGACGACGACGCCGCGGACGACGACGACGGCGCGGGCGACGACGACTCGGCCGGCGAAGGGCCGGTCTGCAGCACCGAGGATTGCGTCTCGACGGTCGGCCCGGGGTCGTCGGGTTGGCCGGCGCTCCTGCTTCTGCTGGGGCTCGCGTGGGCGAGGAGGCGCTCGTAGTCGGGATCGTCGAGGAGTCGAAAGGCGCGAGTGATCCCCGCGGGGCGCGCGCGGCAGAGTAGGATCGAGAGATGGAGCCCGAGGACCCCAGGACCGGCGCCGAAGAGGAAGAGGATTACTCGTTCGAGGTCGACGACGAGCCCGTGTCCGAGCCCGAGCCGCCCGCTCCCGAGCCCGAAGCGGCCCCTGCGCCCGAGCCCGAAGCGGCCCCTGCGCCCGAGCCCGAAGCGGCCCCTGCGCCCGAGCCCGCGTCCCCCCGCGTCGATCGAGTCCGGGACTTCTTCCGTGGGTTCGACGGGTTGGTCCGGGAGATCGCCCGACTCGGGCCGACGGTCGACCGTGAGAGCGAAGCGGCGAAGAAGGCGTACGGTCGCGCCCGGGAGATGGTCGCGGACGGCCCGGTGCAGGTGCGGGTGTCGCCCTTCGGGTTGCTCTTCGAGGCGGAGCAGGTGCACGTCGGGAAGGGCGCCCGGCCCGCCTACCTCGCCCGCCTGTTCGAGGACGGCGTCCGCAAGCTTGGGTTCGGCGAGAACCCGGCCACGGCCGACGTCTGGAGCTTGGCCTCGATCCTCGCCACGCCCGAGCCGTCCGTCGACGGCGACCTCGTGACGCGCATCTGGGCCAAGGGTCTCCGGACGGTCGACTTCGACGCGGCGCGATTCGGGAAGGGTGCCGCTCCGACGGCGGGGGATCCGGCCTCCATCCGGGACGACGATCCGCGCAGCGTGGACCTGCGCCGGCTGCCCTGGGCCCGCGGCTCGAAGGTCCCCGGGCGGTGCGCCCCCGACGACGAGTCGGCCGTCTTCCAAGTCCGCACCTCGTTCGTCGATTCGGGCTACGCGACGCGGTTCGTGGAGCACGTGCTCGGCTCCGAGGAGCGGACGAGCGCCTTCCTGGAGATGTTCGACCTGCTGGCCGTTCGGGGCGCGGTGGGGGCGGTGTCTCGGGGGATCGACGCGGTGTCCCGCAAGGCGGCCGCGGGGGGAGAGGCCGGAGCGCTCCGGGACTCGCTCGTCGAGGACGCGCGGCTGGGGTCGCTCACCCCCCTCGTCGACCGCCACCCCGACGCGCTCCTCCGACGCCTGCGGGCCCTCTGCGGCGACCGCCACGAGCCCCTGCGGCGACTGTTGGGGCGGCTCGGGCGGGCCGAGGTGCGGCTCCGTCTGCGCGACCTCCTCATCGAAGACGGGATCGACCTCACGGACTTCTACTCCGCGCGGGTCGCGTCCTCCGATCCGAAGACGGTGATCGAGGCCGTGCAGGGCCTCGGAGCGGTCGGCAGCGCGGAGGCGGTCAAGGCGATGGTCCCGGCCCTGTCTTCGGAGTCCACGGAGGTGCGGCGAGCGGCGCTGGTGGCCGTGGGGGAGAGGTATCGCGTGGAGCTGCGCGACGGGCTCGGGGCAGCGCTGGCCGACCCCGACCGCGACAACCGCCTCCTGGCCCTGAAGATCCTGCGCGGCTCGGGGGACAGCAAGGCGGCCGCGCTGATCCTGGACGTCGTCATGGGTCCCGGGTTCGTCCATCGAGGCCCCACGGAGCGTCGGGAGCTCTGCGCCGCGCTCGCCGCGTTCAAGGACCGTCGCGCGTTGGAGACGTTCAGCTCCGTGCTCGACCAGAAGAACCTGCTGCGCAGCGAGACGACGACGGACTCGCAGCTCGCCGCGGTGCAGGCCCTGTCGGCGATGGGGACGCCCGAGGCGATCCGCACGCTGCGGCTCACGGCGAAGCGCTGGTACCTGCCGAAGCCGGTGCGTGAGGCCGCGGAGGCGAGCTACGAGCACTCGCGCCGGGAGGGGCCGTCGTGAGCGGCGAGACCATCAGGAGCATCGACCTCACGATCGGCACGGTCCTGTTGCAGACGCTCCATGGCCTCACGAAGGCGGGGGCCGACGCCGACGAGCTGGAGCGGCTCAAGGACGTGCTGCTCGCGCAGTTCGACGTGTTCCTCGAGCTCGGGGGCGCGGAGGTGGAGCTCGCGGTCACGGAGAATGAGGCCCGCATCGGCGGGGTCCCCATGGAGCTGGACGTCGCCACCTACGGCCTCGTCGCGGACCTGGGGGCGACGCTCAAGGAGCTCTCGATCACGGGGGTGACGTTGACGCGAAAGCTGCGTCGCGGCCAGGTCGACGCGTTCGTGGCCGGGTTCCTGGAGTCGACGGCGGCGGGCGCGAGGCGCTTCGAGCCGACGGCGCATCCGGACGTGGTGGTCGCGGGCGGCTCGGCGGGCGGGGGGGAGTGGGTGCCCACGGAGGTCGACGAGATCGTCGTGGACGTCTACCGGGCGCTGCTGGACGCGACCGACGGGCTCCTGCGCGCGCACGACGCAGGGGAGGACGCGCCGCTGGTCCCGGTGAAGCGGGTGCTGGTGCAGCTGATCGACGCGATGCGGTCTCACGGCGCGGTCGTCCAGCTGCTCACGACGCTGCGCGATCGGACGAGGCCCCTGGACCGAGGGCGGCTGCGCGCGGCGGTGGCGATCGACGCGGTCGGCTTCGGCCTCTACATCCGCCTGCCGCCCGCCGATCTGATGACGCTCGCGGTGTCCGCGCTGCTGGCGGGCACGGCGGAGGAGGGGCGTCCGTTCTTCCGCGCGGGGCTCGGAGCCTCGGCGATGGCGATCACCTTGTGCGTCGAGGACGCGCGCTCCGCTCGCTCGGGGGGTGAGGCGGGGGTGCCGGGGCGAATGCTGGCCGCGGCGGAGACGTACCAGGATCTCATCGCGGGCGAGGGCGTCCGGCTGATCCCGGCGGACGCGCTCGAGGAGATGACGAGCGGCGACATCCCGGGCCTCGACGCGGAGCTCGCGGGCCTCTTCGTGGCCTCCAAGGGCGACCAGCCGTTGGGTTCCGTCATGAAGATGCCGGACGGCAAGTCGGCGATGGTGGTCTCCCAGGGCGTGGACGAAGACGGGCGCGCCGCCCCGATCGTCGCGCGGTACACGGTCGAGGGCGGGCTCGCCGACGAGCAGCTGGACGTCGGCACGATGCCCGGGCTGCAGTTCGACACGATCCCGGTGGACCCGAAGCTGGACCTCTGGAACCTGTCCGGGTGAGGCGGCGGCCTGCGGCCTGCGGCGGGGGGTTCGGACAAAATCCGGAATAGGCTGAGAAGAGTGCTGTTTGCCCGCCCTATTCCGGATTTCGTCCGGAATGGCGGCGGCAGGAGGAGCGACATGACGGAGTCGGACTACGGGTGGCCGGAGGGACACGACCCCGAGGACTGCCCGGTGTCGAGCTGGAACGAGCTGCAGATCGCGGCGCCGGTGGACCGGGTGTGGGCGGCGCTGGTGCGGGCGGTCGACTGGCCGTCGGTGTACGCCAACGCGTCCGATGTGGACATCGACGGCGGCGGGCCGGACCTCTCGGCGGGGGTCACGTTCCGCTGGAAGACGTTCGGGCTCCGCGTGGAGACGACGGTGCGGGAGTTCGAGGTCGGCGAGCGCCTCGCCTGGTACGGCGAAGGCTACGGGTCGTCCGGGTACCACTCCTGGACGCTCCACGCCCGCGAGGGCGGCTGCCTGCTGGTGACCGAGGAGACCCAGCGGGGGTTCGTCCCGTTCGTCGCCCGGTGGTACCTGCGAGGGGCCCTGCACCGGCAGCACGATGCGTGGTTGAGAGGGCTGGCGACGATCGCGACCCAGAGTACCTCGCCGTCCTGAACCACTACTACGTGGCGAAGCACATCGAGCCCCTGCGGGACCTGTTCGTGCGCCTCGCCGTGGAGCAGCTCACCGGGGAGTGACCCGGCTCTTGCGTCGACCACGCGCCCAGGCGCGGGTCAGCTTGCGTTCGACATGGCCCTCAGCGCACGCACCGACGACGCGCACAGCTCGTGCGGGACCGAGGGTGCGGACACCAGCGCCAGCGCTTGACCGAGCAGCGCGGCTTCATCGAGAGCGACGGCTCCGCCCGGAAGGGCGTCGGCGTAGAGCCAGACTGCGGCGCGCTCCAGCGCGGGCGGCAGCAGACCGGCGCGCTCGGCCATTGTGCTGAGGGCACCGACCACCGCGAGCTCCAGCGCCTCCTCGGAGAATCGAGCCTCCAGGAGCTGCTCGGCGGCCTCGAAGCGGCGGGCCCGTCGACGGGTGCGCGTGTCCTCTGCGCGCCGGGCTCGATCGGCCCGGAGGGCGTCACCGTCCGGTGCCGGGTCCTCGTCCCCCGGGGCCTCGGGGGACGGCGGGTCGTTGGTGGCGCTGGCGGTCGGGCCCTCGGTCTCGGCTTCGACAGCCACGACATGAGGCAGAGGCTCACCGTCGGGATCGAGCGTCGCCAGCGCGGCCTGCAGCGTGCCGCCGCCGAGCGCGACCATGTCCTCGTCGCTCTCCTCACCGACCGAGGCCGCGAACAGCTCGGACTTGCCCTTCAGCAAGGTCCCCACGGAGGTCTCGTAGGAGCTCTCGGCGACCAGCAGCACCACGTGGGCGGGCTCGGACTGCCCCAGGCGGTGGATGCGGGCGATCCGCTGCTCCAGCACCGCCGGGTTCCAGGGCAGGTCGAGGTTGATGAGCAGGGACGCGCACTGCAGGTTGAGGCCCACGCCGCCGGCGTCGGTGGACAGGAAGACCTGCATGCGGTCGTCGGTCTCGAAGCGCCGGATGAGGTCGCCACGCTTGCCGCTGGGCACGCCGCCGTGCAGCCGCAGGGCGCCCAGGCCCAGGTCCCGGGCCACGTCGGCGGCGGCGGCGGTCATGCGCTCCCACTCGGAGAAGACCACCACCTTGCGGTCGGTGCCCACGACCAGCTCGTCCAGCAGGCGCCGAAGCTCGTCGAGCTTGGGCGAGCCCACGGTCTCCTTGTCCACGAGGCCCAGACTGTCGCAGACCATGCGGGCGCGCTGCAGCGACTGGAGCAGGCGTAGCTTCTCAGACGGGGTGAGTGGCCGACGCTGGGCGATCGCCGCGGTGCGGCGGGCGGTGTCCACGGCGTCGTCGTGCACGTCACGCTGCGCGCCGGTCATCGGCACGTCGAGCTGCTGCTGGATCCGCTCGGGGAGCTGGTCGCGGACCAGCCGGCGGTCGCGCCGCAGGAGCACGGGGCTGAGGCGGCGGCGCAGCTCGCCGAGGTTGCGGTAGCCGAGGACCTTGCCGCGGTCGTCGAGCACGTGGAAGTCGGCGTGGAAGCGCCACAGAGGCCCCAGGATCCGAGGGTCGACCACCTGCATCAAGGAGTAGAGATCCTCCAGCCGGTTCTCCAGCGGGGTTCCCGTCAGGACGAAGGCGAAGCGGGTGCGCAGGCGCTTGACGAGGTCGGCGGTGCGCGTCCGCCAATTCTTGATCCGCTGCGCCTCGTCGAGCACGAGGATGTCGGGCGCGAGGCCGGCCTGCACCTGCTCGTGGTCCCGCAGGAGCAGCTCGTAGTTGGCGATCGTGAAGGTGGCGCGCCGCTGCCACTGGGCCTTGCGGGCCGGCGCAGAGCCCTGGATGACCTGGACGTCGTGGCCGGTGAACCGCTCGATCTCCCGCGCCCACTGGGACTTGAGGGAGGCGGGGCAGAGCACGAGGGCGCGGGCGGCGGCGCCCGAGTGGAGCAGGTGGTGCGACGCGGCGATGGCCTGGAGCGTCTTGCCCAGGCCCATGTCGTCGGCCAGCAGCGCGCGGCCATTGCCCACCAGGAACGCCACACCCTCGACCTGGTAGGGGTACAGCGTCGCGCGCAGGCCCGGCAGGCGCCCCTCGGCCCGGCGGACCTCGGCGCGGAGCTCGGCGGCGCGCGCCCGGTGGCGCTCGTCGTCGGCCAACAGGCGGGCGTGGTTCAGAGCCTCGTCGGCGACGAGGACGTCGTCGCGGCCCTCCAGAACGCCGCCGAGAGCCAACAGGTCCTCGGGCAGCCCACCGACGAAGCGTCCCTGGGCATCGAACCAGGGGGACAGCAGCCCATCCAGCTCCGGGTCCGCCGGGCCGCGCTGCAAGCGGACGGTGGGCCCGTGTTCGCTCGCGGTGTCCAAGCCGACGATCGCGACGGTCGGTGCCTTGGACGTGAGGCGCTCGTACTTCTTCGGGGCGCGCTTGCGCAGTCGGGCGAGCACGGCCTCGATGTGCTTGCAGGTGCCCAGCCGATTCGTGGCGAAGTCGGGGCATGTGCAGTGGTTGAGGGGCGAGCCCAGCGAGCGGATCTGCACCCGCCAGGTGCGCGCCCGGCGCCCGTGCAGCGCCTCCGACGAGGCGTGCCAGGTGCCGAACCAGCGATCCCCGGCGACGTGGCGGACGTGGACGTGCTCCGCCGCGGCGGCCTGACGCTCCAGCCGGGCGCGTTCCTCCATCCTCGCCCAGCCGGTGTCCGAGAGCCCGGAGCGCGCCGAGGCCGCGACCAACGTCGCGACCGCGTGCTTGCAGACCGGCTCGCCGTCGAACGGGCAGTCGCAGTCGATGCCCACCTCGCCGTCCTCCAGGTCGACCCGGACCCGGTAGGGCCGGTGGGGACGGCTCCCTTCGACGAGAGCTTCGGCCCATTCGGCGCCCCAGCTCAGGTCGAGGACCCGGTCCTCGCGGAAGTAGGCGATCCCACGCCGCAGCACCGGCTTGCTGGTGATGGCCTGCAGATCCTCCAGGTCGATGGCGAAGGCCCCGGCCTCGGGGGCGGTGGCGGCGGACGGCGGGTTCGGCTCGGCTGTCGGCTGCATGGCGGGCTCCTCCGGGGCGGGTGAGCGTACTGATCTCCGCCGATGATCGCGACTGTGCCGCACTCTCCATCTACTGGGCGAGGCGGGCGAGCTGCTGCGCCTGCTCGCGTGCGAACTCGATGCTGCTCATCTGCTGCATCCGGTCGAAGGCCTCGCGTTCGGTCATGTGCCCCTCGTTCCTCCGGGCGATGGTCTCCGTCTTCTCCGCGACCAACGCCGCGATCTCCGGGGCTGCGAGCAGCCCGCGAAAGAACCCGCTGCTCGCGTCGGTCTGCCGTCCAAGGAAGTCCGCCAGGTCCGCGCGCTCCTCGAGGCCGCCGTTGTGATCCCGGACCTCGTCGTAGCCCTCGGGGGCAGGCGAGCGGAGGTCGAGCAGCATCCGCGCGGTCCGCGGTCGGTTCAGCACCCCATGCAGGAACGACGCGAGCGCGGCCCCCCGGTCACCGAGCTCGAACGAGGCGAGCGCCGCGTAGAGCGAGAACACTGGCCAGATCCGGGTCAACTTGTCGGCCTCGTCCCGAGCCTCCTCCCAGCGGCCCATGTTGAGGTAGACGGCCGCGCGGAAGTCCATCGCGGCGAGGTCGTCGCCGCACTCCCGCTCCAGCCGGTCGCAGAACGCCAGGGCCTTCTCGTAGGCGGCGCAGCGGGTCAGCGTGACCGTGAAGGAGCGCAGGCCCCGCACGTAGGGGCGGGTGGCGTGGTCGGTCCAGTAGTGTTTCTTCGCCAGCCGCTTCGGGAAGAGGGTCCTCCCCACGGTCATCGTCCGGTCGAACTGCTCCAGCGCCGTCTCCAGGTCATCCCGTTCCAGCGCGACGAGGCCGAGGTAGTGGTGGCCGTCGGCGTAGCCGTCGAAGGCTTCCAGGTAGAGCCGCGCGAGCGTCTCGACGCGGTCCAGCTCCCGGCGATCCCACGCCCCGGCGATCCGCTCCATGGCCTCGGGCGTGATGTCGTGGGGCTGGAGGCGGTGGCGCCAGAAGAACTCGTTGTCGCCGTTCCACCGGTTCTCCTCCTGGTCGCACAGCTTCAAGCGCCAGTCGATGAGATCCCGGAGGTGCTCCAACTCCCTGCGCTGCTCACTCAGCAGCCGGGCAGCGGAGTGCATGCTCTGCGGGTCGGCGAGCTCCAGCTGCCGGATCAAGGCGACGAGGTCTTCACGGAACCGACCCTGGAGCTGGGCGGTGCGGTACGGGTAGCCGTCGGGGAGCTCGTCCACCCGCTCCTCGATCGCGGCCTGGATCTTCGGCCAGTTGAACCGCACGGCCGGGTGGCGGTTGCGGAGCATGTGCTCCAGATCCCAAGAGCCTTCCTCACGGCCCAGCGCGGCCAGCGCCTCGGGCTTGCTGTAGAGGCTGAAGAGGACGCGCTGCTGCACCTTCTTCGTGTGGGGATTGCGCTCGCCGTGGACGATGGCGACCTGGTTGCCGTGGGTGCGGACGTAGGCCATGCGGGCTCCTTGGAGGGTGGAGCTGCAGGTCTACTTGGACTGCTGCTGTTGTGCAACAACCTGCACTCATACACAACATGGCGAGGTGAAGGGCAGGACCGTTCGTCGCCGACCGCGGAGGCCGACCGTGAGGCCAGGACGACAAGAGCCCGGGGAATCCCGGGCTTCTGCGCGAACGTATGGTGGAGGCGGCGGGAGGGATGACGATGATCCCGAAGCTGGTTGAGATCGTTGGGGAATGCAGGCGGTGGCGGGATTCTCTGGGTGGGGGCGCTTGGGACACAGCGGGGTGTTTCGGGACGGGTTTTCGCGGGTGAGTGTCCCTGGTGTGTCCGCGGAGGTAGGCAGGCTTGGGCAGTCTCTCAGGATCGGGCTCTTGACCCGCGGTAGGCTCTTCATCCCCGTGAGCGGAGGAGGGAACCATGAGTCGAGGACGCGGAGGTCGGTCGTCAGACGGTCGAGGGGGGCGGGGCGCCGACAAGGGCACTCCCGGGCGGACCCGCTCTTCGAGGACCACGGTTCGCATGTCCGCCGAGCGCGCACGTGCCATCCAGTCCCACGCGGACCGGACCGGAACGAACCAGGACTGGAAGGCCCGGGCGTCTCGAGCTGCCGATCGGGACGAGGCCCAGGAGGAGTAGTTGGGAACCTGGGGGGACGGGACCGTCTGGATCCGTGAGGGCGACTGGCTCCTCGCGGGCGAGGAGGTCCATCCAGATTGGCGAGACCTGGCGGCTGCGCGTGCGCTGTACCGGGTGCGCGCGCTTCGAGCTCGTTCGCGAGGCGTCGTCCACCCTCTCGACGCTGAACTCCGAGATGCCCGGCTTGCCCTGCGGTTCGACTCCGACGACCTCGACGGCGGCGGATCTGATGGCGTCCACTCCTTTCCCGGCTGGGTAGCTCGGCGCCTGCTTCCTCTCGTCCGCACCATGGAGCACTGCCACGAGAACGGAATCGTTGGACTTGGCCAGAGCCCCATCTCCCGAGGGCGGTGGGTAGTCCCGCCAGCCTGGTTCTTGCCTGATCTGGCTGCCCGGCCCTCAGAGGCGGCGGTTCGAGCGGATCGGGAGGCAGCGCTCCAATGGCTGCGGGAAGTTCGACGCCGCCTCGGTCGGCCCCGTGACCCTCGCGATGGTCGCCTACTGGAGGGGATTGAGCGTGATCTCGGGTCCTCGGCACCAGCAGGTGCGGTGCGGTCGCACGTCGAGCAGCGGGTCGGACATTGGAGAACCGAACGACGGGACGCGAAGGACCCTCCTAGCTTGCTCGCGCTGCTTACCGAGGCGGAACTGCTGGAGCGACTCGGGACCATCCACCGTTACCGGGTGCTCCGCCGAACTGAGGTCGAGGAGATGGGCCTCCGAGTCGGGCGCGAACTCGTCCTCGAGGTCGATCCAGGCTGGAAGGACCCGCACTTTCCGACCGTGGAACGTCCCGCAGTCCAGGAGCTCTGGGACGAGTTGGTGAACGAGTCGCAGGCGACGATTCAGCTCAAGCTGCACAAGGACCCGCCCAACACGCTTCGGAAGACCAAGACCAAGAGGGGCGAAGACGATCCGCCTTTCCTCCGCTGGATCGGCGTCCACGACGATCAGCCGCTCGTGTTCGTCCAGGACCCCCGCGAGCACTTTCCGAAGTCGGGTTGGTTCAACCCCGTGCTCCCCGGGGACGATGCGCTGCTGAAGCGCAAGCGTATCTTCACGGCCTTCTCCGGCGACCATCCCGCCCTCGACAGCCACCTCGAACAGCCCGCACCGCGCAGGCCGTTCGAGGCGAATGATGTGGCCCGGGACGATCTCGAGGACACGATCCTCGGCACCCGTGGTGTGTTCGTCGTCCAGGGGCCGCCGGGAACCGGCAAGACCCACCTCGCGACCGAGGTCGTGACTCGATATCTCGCTCGTCAGCCGGCTGGGCGCGTGCTCGTCTGCTCGAAGGAGCACTTCGCGCTGGGGCACATCAGGAAGAAGATCACGTCGGCCTTGGAGGAGTCCGGGGCTCCGTTCCGCGCGTACCGCTCGGTGTCTCTTGCGCGGATGAGCCGGAAGGGAGTCGACCTCTCCGATCCCTGGCTGGGGGGCAACGCGGCCCGAGAACTCGGTGCCCGCACTTGGCGTGACGACGCGCGCGGCTGGCTTCCCTGGCAGGCCGCGACGGCCGATGACCACGACGGACGACTCGACAGCCTCGCTCGGGACTCCGCGGCGGTCTTCTTCTGCACGACGATGGATGCGGCGATGCTCGAGTTCCTTGGGACCGAGTCGTTCGATCTCGTGATCGTGGAGGAGGCGGGCAAGTGCTACCCGTCCGAGATCCTCCACGCCATCTGTCTCGGGCGGACCGCGCTGCTCATCGGCGACCACCTCCAACTCCCGCCGTACCAGGAGCGTCGAACTCGAGAGGCCGTGGAGGCTTGGACCGAGGCGATTCGCCAAACCCGAGGGGACCGCTTCTTCCAGTCGGCCAAGGCGCGGTTCGGCGAAGTCCTGGAGAGGATGCTGCACTTCAGCCGATCTCGTCCTCCTCTTGAAGACGACGAGATCTCCTGGCTACGGACCTTCATGTTCCTGTGGGAGAGGACCCCGGAGCGATTCCGGTTGCAGGAGCAGTTCAGGATGGAGGAACCGCTCTCGGACCTGGTGGGCTCCGTCTTCTACGGGGAGCCTTTCGTCCACCGGAAGGGGGAGCTTGTGGCCCGCGGACTCATCCCGGCCCGGCCCCTTGGTGACCTGCTGCCCGAGGCGCTCGACGTGCCTCTCCTTTGGATCGACACACCGCACACCAGCGAGGAGCCGGACGCCGGCGAAGACCAGGCAAAGGTCGGAGTCCGGGACAATCAGTTCGAGCTCGACCTGATCGTCGACTACTTGCGCCGCCTGCGACCCGACGGGGACGCCGACTTCGTGATCCTCACGCCGTACCGAGCACAGAAGAAGCTCCTGATCGAGTCCGCGGCGATCCAGACGGCCTGCGCGCGCCTCACCAAGCGCCCCGTCCACGAGATCGCCAGGACGACGGACGAATACCAGGGACGCGAGGCCGAGTTGACCATCCTGTCGCTGGTCAGAAACAACGCGCAGGGCGCCCGTGCCTGGGGATTCATGACCGAACTGGAACGCCTGAACGTCATGTTCTCTCGTGCGCGATTCAGGCAGGTCGTCGTCGGCTGCGGCGCGCACATTGATCGCCACGCTGCCGAGGCGCCGTGGCTCGCGGATGTGTGGCTCGCGTATCAACGCTCGGCCGAGGCAGGGACGGCGCGGATCATCGCCCCCCGGGAACTGCGTCGTGGGTAGCCTCTCGACGCCCCGGGGCCCGCGCGGAGTCCCCCGAACCCTCGTACGGCTTCCCGGCTTTCGGATTCGGGGGACCATCCTGGTCCCGAAGGCTCACCCGCACGCCATCTGGCTCCTCGCCTTCGCTGAGGACCTGTTGAAGGGCCGTCAAATCGATGAGTTGGTCAAGGCCCCGCCGTGGCCCGTGCCGAACGATCCCGTCATCGGGCGGCTCCTCGTCCAGGAACTGATCGACGAGGGGTGGTGTGTGCCCGGCTGGAGCGCCGGAGGCGTCCGCTTCGAGCCCATCTTGCAGGCCGATTACGAGGCAGGAGGTCGCGATCGCCTCGCCCGTCGTCTGTTCGACGCCGAGGAGATCGAGGTCGACTGGTGGATCGACCTCGTAACCGGGACGCTGGTGAGCAGTGCGATGGCCAGCGCGTTTGACTGGGACCGGTCCACGAAGGCCGACTTGGTCCTCGAAGCCGAAGCGGACCCTGAGGATGTCCTCGCGGCCGAGGAGCCTGAGATTCGGGAACTCCTGGGCAAGAGCGGCGTTCCCTTCGGTTTCGAGGACCGTTACCGCGCCTACCTCGGATCACCGCTCGTGATCGACGAGCGGCTCGACCTCTTGTTCACCATGTGGGGACCGCCCGAGCGGAGGTTGTTGCCCGACGAGCTTTCCGATCTCGAGCCGCGACTCAAAGAAGCGCGACCCGACCTGTTCGGGCGCCGGAGGGAGTCGGAGTCCCGGGTCTTGAAGCTCCCGCGAAGGCCTGTGGAGGCCATTTGCAGAGCGGTCGAGGCCCTACCCACGAGCCCATCCCAGCTACCCCCAACCTCGATCGTGGAGCGACAAGTCGCTTCGCTGCGGGCCCTCGTCGGCCGCCGACGCGAAGCGCTGACCGACTGGCTGGTCCAGGGGCAGTCTGTGCGTCCGATCACCGGACCTGCTGAGGTCCAGTTCGCGGCCCTCGAGGAGCTGTGCCGGGAGCTCCAGCCCGGCGGCGTGCTCCTGATGGCGAGCGCGTTCCTCAACCCGGACCACGCCGCACATCCCGAGGGCTTGGCGACCTCTCTCGCCGCGGCTCCACCGGGAACACGCTTCATCATCGTCTACGGCCACGCGGACGATTCACCGCTCACCCGCCAACACCAGGAGATCGGGTCCTATGTGGAAGCGCTGAATCGGGCGGACGCTGACCTCGCCAGCCGGGTCTCGATCGTGCCGGGACGCCGGCGGTCTCACGAGAAGCTCGTGGTGACGAGTTCCGGCGGCTGGATGCTCGGAAGCTGGAACGCCACGAGCTCCCGCGCTGGCGGGCTCCTCTTCGAGTGTGGACTCACGGGCCGGAGCCCAGCGTTGGCCGCGGAGATGGCCCGGAGGCTTCGCGAGAACGTGGAACAGGCCGACGTGGGAGCGGTCCTCGACCAGATGGCCTCGGGACTTGAATACCTCGCGGCCTCGTCCGCGGACGAGGTCAAGGGGAGCGAAGCCGCTGTGGCGCAGCTCGATGCGGCCTGCGCCCTGCTCCTCCGGGCTGTTCCGCTCCAAGACGGTTCGCGAGCGGAGGCGTGGCCGGCGGCGGTCGAGGCGGTTCGGGCTGCGCTTCAGCCCTTCCGGACAGCGAGCCATGTGCAGTTGGTCGATGAGCAGCAGACCCGTGAGGTGTATCTGCAGCATGTCGGGGCTGCCCGAAGTGACGTGTTGCTCGCGTCCGATCGCCTCGGTGAAAGCGGTCTCGATCCCGCCACTCTGTCGGACCTCAGGGGGAGAGGCCGACTGGTTCGCATCCTGTGGGGCCGCGAGTGGGCTGGGGAGAAGCGCCGCGATCCCGCCACGAGCCGCCAGTTGAAGCGCGCGCGGAGGACGGTGCGGGATGCACGCCGGGTTCTCGGCCGAGGGCTTCTCACCAGCGACCAGCCGATGGAGAACCACGCGAAGGGGGTAATCGTCGATGGCCTCCACGGAATGGTGACGTCCGAGAACCTCTTGTCCTACGGAGGAGAGAAGGGCCAACGGGAGTCTCGGGAACTCGGAATCTCCTTCGCGTCGCCGGTGCTGGCCCGCGACCTCGTCGGACGAATGGTGCTGCGACAGGTAGGAGCGCTGGAGCGACCCGATGGCCGCAGCGGCGGTCCGCCGTATGCGTGGTTCGCGGCCGTCAACGAGGCCTGGCATGGGCTGGCTCGGCTCGCGGAGGACCTCGACTTCGACTGGAGTTCACCCCAGTACCTCGGTGCGGTCGTGCGCGAGGTCGCAGGCGACCTGGCCGAAGTGGACGACGGGGAGCGTCTCGGCGCGCTCGCGCGACTGCACGAGATGCGGGGGGCCGACCCGTATCCGCAACTCGCAGAGGAGGCTCGGCGTCTCGGTCTCGCGCGTCACGCCGACAGCCGCTGGTTGCCATGGGACTCGGCTGAAGCGGTGGATCTGGAGGGACTGATCGCCCGAGCCAGGGACGCCGTGGACGCGTTGCCTCCCATGCCCGCGAAGGCGACTGGCGCCGTTGGAGCAGCAAGCACCGGCGGCTTCGGAACCGTCGATCCCATCGTACGGCGGGTCGAGGAGACCCTGGTCCGCCTCCCCGCGGGGCGCTTCACCATGGGCGACGATCGCGCCCAAGGCGAAGGCCCTCGCCACGAAGTGTCCATCTCCCAACCGTTCCTGCTCTCCAAGTTCGTCGTCACCCAGGCGCTCTGGCTGGATGTCATGGGCGGCCTCCCCCGGCTGCGGGACATCGAGGCCGGACCGGACTTCCCCGTCGTCAACGTGTCGATGCGCGAGATTCGGCAGTTTCTCGCGCGGCTGAACAGTCTCGACGGGAGCGGCGACTTCGATCTCCCGACGGAGGCTCAGTGGGAGTACGCCTGCCGCGCTGGCTCCTCGGCCTCGTACTGCTTCGGGGACGACCCCGGCCACTCCAAGCACCCTGGGACCCTCGAGGAGTACGCCTGGACCAAGCGGAACGCCCGTCATCGCAGCCATGAGGTCGGCAGCCTCAAGCCCAACGAGTGGGGCCTCTTCGACATGCATGGCCTCGTGTACGAGACGGTGCGCGACGGGAAGCGCGAGTACACGCGCGCGCCGGTCACCGACCCGGTCGGTCCCGACCGGCCACCCTGGGTCGCCCGGGGGGGGAGCTGGGGCCGATTCCCGACCCGGCGAGGCAAGCGCATCGACGAGCACTTCCGCTGCGCCTCCAGGCAGGTGCACGAGCGGTCGCATCGGGTCGGATTCCGACTGATGAGGCGATTGGAGGACGCTTGAGGTCGTTGAGACGCATCTGCCTCGTGGGAGTCCGCGGAGTTGGAAAGACGACCCTGGTGAAGTCGGTCTTGCCGGAGCTCACGGGGTACGACCACATCGTGGGAAGCGCGGTTCTGCGGGAGCTGGCCGGAGACGAGTTCGCTCGTTTCGACCACCTGGCGCCTGCACGGAAGCAGGCGTACCGCCAGGAGGCGATTCGGTGGATGGAGCGGCACCAGGACGCCCACCGGACGCACATCCTCTGCGACGGGCACACTTCGTTGCTCGACGAGAGCACGGGGAAGGTCGGTGTGGTGTTCACGGACTCGGACTGTCGGTTCTTCCGCGAGCTCATCCACCTCGAGGCACCGCTCGAAGTCGTCCTATCCAGGCGGCGCGCCGACGACTCGAAGCGGCGCAGCCTCGACCCGGCCGTCATCCGGGCCGAACTGGCGGGCGAATCGGAGAGCTGCGGCCGGATCGCCGAGCGATGGGGGATGGAACTCCACCGACTGCCGCTGGACCCGACCAACGCGCGCACGGCCCTGCTCGAGGTGTTGTCGTGATGTCCGGACTGCCGGCGACCTTCGACCAGAACATCGAGCGAATGCGTGCCGTGCTGGAGCCGCTCGTGATGGGGAGCCGAGGACGCAACGTGTTCCTCGTGGACGCGGACCGAACTCTGTGCGCCGAGGACACGAGCCGTGACTTCCTTCGGCGGGCTGGCGGGGACCCGATGGCCGTCAAGGCCCGGTTCAAGGAACTCGGATACTGCTTCGAGTCGTTCCGGGTCCATACGGAAGCTCACGTCGAGCTGGGGAAGGCAGTCTTCCGACGGCTGGGTCCCGAAGTCGCCGCCGAAACCAGCGTGTACCCCGGCGTCGTGGAGTTCCTGAGCAAGGCGCGCGAAGGGGCGGACGTCTTCGTCGTGACGTCGGGGATTCCCGCGATCTGGAGGCCATTGCTCGAACGACACGGCGTGGCTGGGGTGCCCGTCATCGGAGGCATTGATCCCAGCGCGCCGTTCGTCTTCGGTCGGTCCGAGAAGGGCTGGCTGGCCCGGGCCTTCAAGGCCCAGGCGCGGAAGCTCGTCGCCATCGGCGACTCGGACGTGGACACCGAGATGCTGTCGGTCGCCGACCACGCTGTCGTCGTCGTGAACCACCGCCAGAACGAGGACCTGGTACCTCACCTCCTCGGGCACGCCTCGCTGCATCAAGTGGTTCCTCGCGGAAAGCCGCATCCGAGCATTCCCGTCCTGGGCTTCTCCCAACTCGCCCTCCTACTGAACTCCCATAACCCGGGTGCAACGTGCCCCTGAGCCACTTCACCGACCGCCACATCGTCCGCCTCCTCGCCACCGAGTCACGTCGGACCGACATCACGCCTCAGGCGTTGAGTCGCTCCCACGTCGGGCTCGGGCGGTTCCTGGCCGGGGAGCTCGTCGAGCACTTCGAGCTCGAGCAGGTTCCGATCCAGCACCCCCAGGGAGTCCGCCAGGGGTATGGCCTAGCCGAGGAGGAGCGGATCTCACTTCTCTGCTTCATGAGGGCGGGACTCTATGTCGTGGAGGGTGTTCGCGAAGTCTTCCAGCGCGCACCGCTCTTCCACGTGTCGCCGCGTCGAGGCGAGGGTTTCTCGGCGGCCGAACGCGAAGAGCTCGCCGATCCCGCGGGGCGCTCCTTCGTGGTGATCGACTCCGTCATCAACACCGGAGCATCGATGGAGCCGGTGCTCCAGTACCTGCTGGCCGGGGGCGCACGCTCCGTGGATGTGCTGGCGTTGGTCAGCCCGGTGCCCACAGCGCAGCGACTCGAGGCGGCGTGGCCGACCATCCGATTCCTGCTCGCGCGGGTCTCGGAGAACCAGTACGTGGGCCGGGGGGGCACCGACACGGGCAATCGGCTCTTCGGTACGTTGCCCGGGGTTGCGGGAGGCTCGAAGTGAGCGGAATCGAGCGCGTCTGCATTTCCGTCAACTCGGTGTGCAACCTCAAGTGCACCTACTGCTACTTCTTCCTCGAGCCCGAGAAGCTGCCCGGCCCCAAGGTCCTCAGCCGCGAGGATCTAGACCTGATTCTGGACAATGTCGAGCACTACGGTCGCCGCCCGGAGGCGGACAAGCCGGTGAAGGTCAACTTCGTCGGGAGCGGCGAGCCGCTCATGGAGTGGAAGTCGATCCACGGCGCGGTCTCGGGGCTGCGTGATCGGCGCCCGGACCACACTGTTCGCTTCTACACGGTGACTAACGGGCTACTGCTCAGCCGGAGGGTCGTCCGCCAGATGCGGGAGATCGGTCTGGGGCCGAGTGTCTCGATCGACGGGCCGGAGCACATCCACGACGCCACCCGGGTCCGCCACAACGGCCGGGGCTCCCACCGCGCTGCCATGAAGGGAATCGAGGCCCTCCGGGCCGAGGGCATGCCCGTAGCGATCAACGTCACGATGACCCGACCTGTCGTCTCCCACCTCGACGAGGTCTTCGACTTCATCCAGGAGCAGGGCTACGACAAGGTGATCTTCGGCCGCCTCGTCGACGTACCCGAGGAGCACGAGGTCTCGACCGCCGAGTTCTACGCTGCCCTCCGTCGCATCGCTGAGCTCAAGGCCGAGCGCGGCCTGGCGCATCTCGAGGTCGGAAACCTGGAGGCGTATCGGAGGGCGCTCGCCGGCGCGCCCGACCGCGTCTGCACGATGTTCGGCAGCACCTGCGGGTCGGGCTTCCACAACATCATCTACATGCAGCGCGACGTGTACCCCTGTGGCCGGATGGTGGGCATCGACCGGTGGAAGCTCGGTCGATTCGACGAGCCGCTGGAGCGATTCCCGCAGCGGATGACGGCGATCACGGGGAGCAGCGGTTGTGGGGAGCGGTCCGCTGACGAGGAGCGGGACCCCGCAGGGGTCGACTGCCTGCTGGAGCGGGAGAGGGCGGACTACGACCCTGAGCCCCGGGCCGTGTTCGTGGGGTGGATGCAGGGGCAGGCACTCGTTCAGGAGGGCATCCATTGACGACCGATCCAAACCCGGAGCGGAGGGATTCGAGCGACTGGACGACCGGACGAATCGCTGACTTGTCCGCTCGGCTCACGAAGACGAGCAGGCCCGCCGACCGAGGAGTGCTCTGGCGAGAAGTCTTGCGCACGGTGGGCGGCGAGTGTCACCTCGACGGTGGGCCGTTGTCGGATGCGGTCGTGCCCACGCTCGATGAGGTCGACCTACAGCGCTTCGGCCTCGAACGGTCCGCGGGGGTCGTGCGGCTGACAGGCCGAATGCCCAGAGAAGTGCCCAAGGCGCTTGCGGACGCTCTGGCCGCCTGCCTGGCAATAGACCCAGCACGCCGTCGCCGAGAGCCAACTGCCGCCGCAGACGGCGCCCTGCTGCGGTTGACCGACCACCCTTGCTACCGCAATCCGTCCCAGAAGGCCGCGATGCGAGCGCTGCTGACGATGCCGGCAGGAGCCACACTCCTGACCACGCTTGCGACCGGCTCAGGCAAGAGTCTCCTGTTCCAGGCGGGGATCCAGTGGCTGCAAGAACTCCAAGGCTCCACCGACGAGGTGGCGACCGGAATCGTTCTGGTTCCAACTGTGTCCCTGGCCCTCGACCACATCGAGTCGATTCGGCACGAAGTCTCCCCCTTGTCTGGATGTGCGGCCATGGTGGCGGGGATGACAGACCGGGAGGCTGCGCTGCTGGGTTTCGTCCAGGGCTCGGCCCCACTCCTGTTCATGGCTCCTGAGATGCTCCTCGGGAAGGACAGATCGCGGTTTCTCGATACTGCATCTCCCCGCGCGGACCGTCCTCTCGCGGCAAAGGGTCGGCTAGCCGCGGTCTTCATCGATGAGGCGCACATCATCGAGTCGTGGGGGCGATCCTTCCGGCCGGACTACCAGAGGCTTCCAGCGGTCATCGACGAACTGAGAAGCAGGAACCCCGGCCTCCGCGTCGTTCTACTGTCAGCCACCATCGACAAGACTGCTCTGGAACTTCTGAAGCGCCAGTACGGCCGCGGCGAGTTCCTCCAGGTCAGCGAGGGGGCACCGCGCGTCGAGTTCGACCTGGCGGCTCATCGATTCGGGGCGAAAGAGGAGCGCGACGAGGTCCTGGAGCGCTTGCTCGACCATCTGCCGCGACCAGCGATTGTGTACACGACAAGAGTAGAGGCGGCGGTCGATCTGGAGGCGCGGCTGAGACGACGTGGCTATGAGCGTCTGGCCTCCTTCACCGGGGACACCGGCGCTGCACGCCGAGAGACTGTCGTAAAGGAGTGGCGTTCGGGGGAATTGGACCTTGTGGTGGCAACCTCGGCGTTCGGGATGGGCGTCAACCATCCGGGTGTCCGCGCTGTTGTTCACGCTTGCGTGCCGGAGAGCGCGAGTCGCTACTATCAGGAGGTTGGGAGGGCGGGGCGGGATGGTCACCAGGCCTTGAGCCTGGTCATGGCTGCACCTGAGGATGAGTCCGACTCCGTCTCGCTGGCCCTCGGGACGGTTCTCACCCAGGAAGTCGCGGCTGAGAGGTGGGAGGCGCTCGTCTCCGCAGGACGGCCGCTGACTTCTCGCGATGGGCGCTCGCGGTTCCGAATCGACCTACGCGCCGCTGCCCGACGCCACCCTCGTCCCGGCCTTCTCAACATGAGATGGAACAAGGCGTTGCTGGTGCAACTCCAGAGATACGGAGCTCTCGAGGTCGAGGAACTCGATGAGTCCAAGGACATGTGGGGAGTGGCTTTTGCCAGCGACTGGGTTCGGCTCCTCGACCGCTCTCCAGTCCCAGAGCGAGCCTTAGAGGAACTCTTCCAACTCAGGGACAAGGAGCAGGGCTCCTACAGATCCGCGGTGGAGATGTTCCGGTCGGTCCTCTTCCCCCGTGGAGTCGATGTTCCGTGCCAGTGGGCCGACCTGTTTCGGATGGTGGATGCCGCGCGACCCTGGTGTGACCCCTGTGGGCGCTGTCCTGCCTGCAGGATGGCGGCACGGCCTCCGTCGCAGACCCCGACACCAGGCGGCATCCGGTACGGCGGGACAGCTGCGGTCTGGACGAAGTCGGAGAGGCTCCGGCGATCGCCGGAAGTCATCTTCGTACCGAACTCGAAAGAACCTGACCTGGGTGCTCTCTGCAGAGGTCTCGGCGATTCTGGAATTGAACAGTGGGTCGTGCCGGATCAATTCGCGGTCTCGGTGGCTGGGGAGTTACGGAAACAGGAGGGGAATCCCGGCCTGGTGTTGACATGGAGCGATGTCCTGGACGGCGACTGGTCCCCAGCGGACCGCCCGTCCGTTGCGCTGTACGGCCCATTTTCCTTGAGGCAGAACCTGGTCACTGTGTTCCGTCATATCGACGGGATGGTCCGGGGCGGAGACCTGGATCTGCGGGCGTGGGTCTGCTCTGCTAGCGACATGGTTGGAGACCGACGGCTGTCGGACATCGCCACGTCCTCTGCGCCGCTCAGCCTTGAGGATGCCCTGCGGGAGGGGCTCGAATGTCGCTGATGTCCTCTCCGCAGGGGCGCCCCCAAGCGGTGTACTCGTTGCTCAGACTCCTCGATGCGGTCGGTCCGCTGGATGGGGTCGCGCTTGCTGGGTGGATGATGCCGGATGCTCCGCGAGGAGGCAGCAATGCTCGGCTTCTGGCGACCGTGGACTGTGCGATGAGCCTCGGATTTGCTGAGAAGACGGGGGGCGGTTGGGCACTCGGTCTCTCTGTCCTTCCCGATACCTTCGATGACTTCTTGGACGAGGTCCATTCGAGTCTGTGCCGCAGTAACTCTCCCGATCGTGATGTCCTCTCAGCCTTCGCCGCAGTGGTCGCAAAGTGCGAGCGGCCGAAGGTGACCGATTGGCTGCGCAGCGGACCCGACCTATTCGCGGCGGAGGTCCGTGCTGCGATGCCGGAGGGCCAGACCTTCAACAAGGAGCGTCTCTCGGCCTGGCGCGACTGGGTCTGCGCCCTCGGTCTCGGGTTCGACAACAACCCCGCCTTGGGGGTCTTCTACCCTCGGCTCTCAGGACGACTCCGACGGGTCATCCGGCAGCAGAAGCAGTTCGAGCCCGACGCGGAGATCGAAGCCGAGGGGTTCCTTCGAGTCATCTCGCAGGAAATGCCATACGCCGACGGCGGTGCCCTTTGGAGCGGGGCTTCGTCTGCACTGAACCTCCCGCCGCAGCGGCGGCTTTCCGTCTGCCTCAGCGAAGCGCTGAGAGATCTGCACACGACCGGCGAACTGGAACTGCTTCACCGGGGCGGCGACCACAAGGGCGTCAAGAGGCTCGCCCACGGTCGGGGACCGGCGGTATTCGAGGCGGTGCGGGTCCATGCTTGATTTCGAGAACTACGCTTGCTGGCAGAGGGAAGATGCAGAGTCGGTTCTTGCGACCCTGGCCACCGAAGACGCTGACGCAGTCTTCCTTGCGCGGCACACGCCCATCAGCGGCTTCCGCATCGAAGCGGCCAACGAGATCAACCTCCCGCAGTCAGACGAAGAGAGCCTCCTCCAAGCGCTCCTCCGTCGGCGCCGGCACGCGCTGGTTGTGGTCGAGGGAGAGCCGGGGTCGGGTAAGTCCCACCTGATTCGCTGGCTGAAGATCCGCTGGCCGGAGAGAGCGGCCTCCGAGGACCAGGTTGTTCTGATTCCGAAGAGCAAGTCGACTCTGGGTAGGACGCTCCAGTTCCTCCGCGAGCGGATGCCAGCGAAGTATCGCGACGTCTTTGACGACGTGCAGACGGCTGAGAGTTTCCTGAGTGGCGAGGGACGGGTCCACGAACTCGTCAACAAGCTGGCCCTGGCGCTGGACCCCGAGTGCGTGACGGATCGAGTTCGACTGGAGCACGCCGAGTGGGCAGGCCGAACCGGTGCGGCCGAGTTGCTTCAGGTGCCACGACTGGGCAAGACCTGGAAGGCCCCCCGACGGATTGTCGACGCCTACTCCGATCCGGACGCACCGGCCGAGAAGCGGCAGTTCTCACTGGCCGACGTTCGAGATCTGGTGGTCACGGTGAGGGACCGTCGCGGCTTCTTCGGTCATCGCGCGAAGAGCCTGTTCGCGCATCTCGACCGCGAACTCCGTTGGGTGCAGGGGTACGTTCGCGAAGGTCGCGGGCTCGCGCAGCTCCAGAAAGACGAACGTGAGAGCATCGAAGCGTCGGCGAACCTTCTCGAAGCCCTGAATTCACGACTGCGCTACGCCATCCAGCTCTCCATCGGTGTGCGTCCCGACCAGCTGCGAAAGGCCTTTGAAGACCTCCGGGTACGCCTTGCGGCCGACAAGAAGCGACTGGTCCTTTTGTTGGAGGACATCACGGACTTCCAGGGTCTCGACAACCAGCTGATCGAGGCACTGATTCAACGGGCCGGCGATGCCGGTGAGGTCGACCTGTGTCCTCTGGTCGCTGTGATTGGCATCACGCCCGGCTTCTACAACGACTATCTCGTTCAGATGAACTACCTCCGGGATCGGATTGCCCTGCACGTCTCCTTGAGCGAAGGAGCGGGCTTGCAGGACACGATCTCGCTCAAGTCGGACGCTGCCCGGCACGTCTTCGCTGCCCGATATCTCAATACCATTCGTCTCGGGGTTCCAGAGTTGGAGGGTCGCCTTCAGGGGTCCAGCATCGGCATCCTGCCCAGCGCTTGTTCGTCGTGTGAACACCGTTCGCCTTGTCACGAGGTGTTCGGAGCGACGACCATCCAGGGGGTCGATGACGAGGTGGGTCTGTATCCACTTACCCGCCAAGCACTCGACACGATCTACGGTCACCTCAAGGACCCGGAGGGCACAGGAAGCCTCAAGACCCCGCGCGGACTCATCCAGAACGTGCTGGGGCCGATTCTCCGACACCCGGCGGCCCTCGAGGAGGGCCGTTTTCCGACGAGCCATCTTGGAAGCACCCAGCTTCGGGAGCGGGGCCTCGGCGGCAACGTTCGCAGCGTCACCTCAAGCCTGGCGGAGCGGGACCGCGTTGAGAGGTTCGTCACCTGGTGGGGCAACCCGCGAGGTGCAGCGTTCGGACGAACCGAGAGGGGGGATCCCATCTTTGGCGGAGTGGCCAGGCTGGCCTTTGAGGTGTTTGGAATGACGCTGCCCTGGGACGGCGCGCCTGTCGTCCCTCCGCCCTCCGGACCGAGTACCGGCCCGCAGCCCCCGAAGCCTCCCGACGTCGCTGGCCCCACCCCACCGGTCCCTCCTCCTGAACTGGCGGAGGACCCGGAGTTCGATGGGCATCTCGACGCGCTGGGGATCTGGTTCGGAGGCGGCGCCATCGAGGGCGAGCACGAGGTCTTCTGGGCCATCGTCCTTCGGCAACTCATCGACTCCCTACCCTGGGCGGCGCTGGGGTTTCCGGAGGCCCTTCGGCGTGCCGTGTTCGGGGAACGCGGCGTTCTCCTCGTTGGGACCAGGCGGTCGCCCTCGGTGTTCCAGTTGCAGGTTGGACCAGTGCACGGCCGTGATGACCTCAACACCACTCTCCAACTCGGACTCGAGGGGTGGGTGCGGCTCCGGGAGAATCGCCCGCTTGAGGGGCAGACATCCGCCCACCAGTCCGATGTCGCTCGGCTGCTCGACTGGCTGGGGTGCCGAGTCAAGGAGCATGTCGCTGGTCTCCCGACGACAGTCGGTGGGGTTGCCTGGGAGCCGACTCGGGCACTGGTGCGAAGCCTCGTGTACGGGCTCTGGCTTGCGTTTGCCGTAGATCCGGAAGCAGAGCCGGAACGGCTGTGGGCTGCCATCCTGAATTCGGAGTTCCGGTTGGTGTCCGGTGGACGTTCCCCGGAGTGGCGCGAGGCGGCGTTCGAGCTGTTCTCTCAAGGAAAGAAGGACGCAAGGACGCTCCCACCGGCCGAGAGAAAGCGGCGTCTCCTCCTCTTGTTGCGCATGCCTGGGGACTACCGCGGGACCTTCTACGATGCGGGGACATTGGCGAGATGCCTGGTGGCGATGCTGGGGGGCGAGACGAGGGGCGGCTGCCCGAGCCAGTTTCCCCGGGCGTGGAAGAGTGAAGGCGAGATCGCCCTGCTGGAGCCGGCGCTCGAGGCAGCCCTGCTGGCTGCGGTTTCCGCTGAGGAACAGTATCGACTCGAGAGGGTGGGTGCGATCAATGAGCGGCTTCAAGGCCGGGCTCTCGATGACTTCTTAGACTCTGCCGACCGCGTCATCGAGAGGTTCCGAAAGGAGGTTGACCACCGCGTTGTCGCGAACGACCGCGTCGAGAGGTGGCGGCGGGCTCTCGGGAAGCTGGACAAAGCGCTGGAGCAGACTCGCCAGGAATTCCTCGCGGATTTCGACCTCTGGATCGACCCGGACTCAGCTCAGGGACAACCGCGGAACGGGGATCTCCCTGCACGAATGGGGTGGTGCTACCGGTGGCCGACCGAATGGGCTCGAGTACCTTCGCTGGTCGAGGATGCCCACAAACTGTTGGAGGCCTTCCACGCGGCGGCCGAGCGGGTCGTGGACTCCGATGGAGGTTCCGGCGGGAGGGCTGAGCTGACAGAGGGTGCGGCTCGACTACGCAGGGCGCTCGAGGGCCTTCGCAAAGCGGTGGGTTCGCAATGACCTCTTCGGTTCTCGACGAGCTCGAACGGTGGCTTGATGGTCCTTTGGCGCAGGCGCGGGAGCGACGCGAACTTGGTGAGGCGCTCGGCGAGGCAGTGGATGCCTTGACGCGTCAGAAGCAGGCGATTCGCCGGCTCGAGGAGTTGAGCACGGCGGCGGACACGGCGGCTCGGGTCGGTTGCCTGCCCGACGAGGGGCGACTGAGCAGGCTTCTCGGTGATCTCGGGCGGCTCGCAAGTCGCCTTGAGACCGCGGCCGACGCTGCTGAGTTGCACGCCCTGACAAGTCGTCTGGAGGACCTTCCCGCAGGCGTCAGAGAGCTGCGTACCCTGTTCGAGGAGGCGTGGTCCACGCATTGCTCCAGAAGATTCGAGGAGCACAAGGCCTTGGGGGCTCTCCTTCAGCGCCTGCAGCCGACCCGCGAGCTCGGGGGCCGGATGGTGACAACCGCATCCAAGGGCGTCAGCCTCGGGCGGAGTTTTCCACCAGACGACAACGCCTTGCAGTCGCTTCAGCGACAGGAGACCGAGGTCCGAAGGCAGGAGGCCGAGCTCGCTCAGGCGGGCATCACACCAGCCGTGGTCGGCTTTCTTCGGAAGGCTGCCGCCGGTCGCGCAACGCTATTGGACGCCGATGGGGAGCCGCTGACCTGGCTCAAGAAGTTCGGTGGACTCGGCAGCGTCAAGTTGTCGCTCAAGTAGGAGCAGCCTCCGTCCAGGCGGCCCAGAGTCGCTCCAGCAACGACCGCGACACAGCCGCACCGAGAAGTGCGTCGTCCATCAGGTCACTGCCTGTATGCAGACAGGCTTGGCAGCCATCTCCACAGAGGCTGGCGCTGATCCGATACGCCTGGTCCGCAAGTCGGGCAGTGGGTGCCAAGTTGTCTCCGTGCGGAGCATCTTCCAAGCCACCGTACGCTGCCAGCAGGCGGGACCACGACGGCGTCGCGCTCGAAGTCTCGCCAGCCCGGCGGACCACGGAGCTGACCAGTTCCCAAGCGGTTGGGGCGCGGCCGATCGCTGCGACGACCGTGGTCCGCACTCTCTGCACCTCGTCGAAGAGGTCGAACATCTGGAACGACTCCGCGCCAGCCCGCTCCTCCCCGTAGATAAAACGAAGAGCGACCTGGAGGGCGCCCAGTTGGGTCTCCGGGTTCACTCCGAGTTCGCCTGCCAACTGCTCCACCCAATCGCGATCACGCGGGTCCCGCCGCCGCCAGGCATCAAGATCGGCGCCTCGCCCGTGGACATCGCGAAGCAACCGGTCGGACTCTGCGTTCGGGCACTGGAGGAAGCCTTCGCTTCGCATGGAAGCAACGGCCTCCTCGAATGCCTCCAGGAAGGCACGGGTCGTTCCGTCCCCTCCGCTGCCCCGCTCGCACAGGGTTACGACGTCCGAGAACTCGTCTCCGAACTGGAGCGGCAGCCGAACGTGGGCGAGTACCCCCCGGTCGTCGCCCAACCCGTGAACGACGAACTGGTGTCGTAACCGGACGACCAGGCTGTGGACGACGACCGACCGCAGGTAGGCGCCGAACTGCTCGTCGTCCGCTGTGGTTTCCACTGCGGTTCGGAGCGCACCGCCCAGTTCCCTGTTCGCTACCGCTTCCTGCAGCCGCGTCCAGTGCTCCTCGGTCAGTAGTGGATGCTCGGTCAGGTAGACGTCGCGCGTCTCGCGCAAGACCTCGACGAACCGGCTACTGCTCCAGCGGCGGAGGGCATGCAGGAGTCTCTCCCGCAGTCCAGGATCCGCTGCAGCCGTAATCATCAACTCCGCCAACTCCCGTGCCTGATAGCGATTGAGGCCGTGCCGGCCGGAGCGGGTCATCACCAAATAGCGAAGGAACTGGCCGGCATGCCATCGGCGACGCGCCGGCGTGGCACGAAGGTCCGCCAGTTCGCGCGTGACGAATCGATCGATGAAGTCCGAGTCGAGCTCCAGTTGGACGCCCTCCGGTTGCATTCGATAGCCCCAGAGTTGCGGCGTGTCGGTCGACGGGTCCACGAACAGCTGGCGGCGGTAACTACGCTCTCGTCGGCGAGCCGAAACATCCGAGATCAACTCGACATCGGACGCCCAGTAGGCCTGCGTTACGGCCAGGCCGCTCGTCCGTCGGTTCGAGTCGCACAGGAACGTGCCGACCCCTGGACGGGCCAGGCCCCGCAGACTCGGAACCTGTCGGCTCTCGCCGGCGAGGCGCTCGCCGGCGCTGACGATGAGGAAACCCAGGAGTCCGCCCCGCGTCTTGTGGTTCAGCGGGGCCCCCCTGTCACCGAGTAGCACGTTGTCGCCGGGCCCGAGGCTGTACGCAGGCTCCCACTGAGTCCCCACCATCTGCCCGGCGACCCGGGGCCGGACGGTTGTGGGCCGAATCAACCCGGGGTGGACGGTTCCCTCGAACGCTTCGCGAACCTCGAGTGGCAGCAAGGCCGCGAGCATGTCCTGGGATTGACCTGGCGCCAGGGGAAGCGTGTCTGTCTCAAGCCCCTCGCCTGAGAGCATCGGTGCTCGCGGGCCGGCGAATGGGACCCAGTGCACGTTGCGCATGCCCCACCGTCGGGTCATGCGCCCCGGAGCGCACTGGGTCATGGCCAGTCCGATGTCTTCCCTCCAGCCTCCAGTCCGGCTCTCGCCCTCCGGAAGAACGGTCAGGACAGGCAAGTTGATGCTCTCAAACAAGGTCGTCGGAATCCATGCGAGCTGCTCCCGGAGCCCCCTCCAATGCTCGCCAGCGGCGACTCGCGCCTCGACGAGTGGGTCTCGAACTTCCAGGGCCCGAGCCCACAGTTCCTCCAGGTCGGTCACGTCCAGTTCGACGTAGATGTGGTCTCCAAAGAGTTCCCGGACCTGAGCGTCCGCCGCTGTCAGGACGCCGTCATCCACAATCACGGCGCGGTCGCCATGCTGGTAGGCACTGCGCGCCGCGACATCGAGGACGAGGGAGAGCACCTGCCCCCGACGAACGAATGGGTTGCCCATGTTGATGGGCACCCGGTGATCTGCCGCCTCCAGCATCCTGGCCGGGCGCCGGAAGTAGTAGGAGTCCCTCGAAGACTGGAGGGAGAGTGTTACTCCTGTGACTGGCCGATCGTCTGCGCCTCGGCCCCCGCGGCCCTTTCGCTGCACGAAGCTCGCGAGGTTCTGCGGCGCGTAGTGTTGATATACGAGGGTGACGTCCGGGTCATCGAAGCCCACCTCGAGGGACGAGGTAGCGAAGATGACGTCGGAGCGGTTGATCACCTCCTCTGCGCTTCCTCGGGTCTCTGAGAAGATGGGTGTTGGAGCCACGGCCAGCGAGTCTCCAGGACGCAGGACGCCGTTCGGCCCCCGCTGCCGTTGGTCCGTGGCGGCGAAGTACCAGCACTCCCCATCCCGGAATCGATCGCAGGAGGCTGGCTGCCCGCAACACTCGCTTCTGGGAGTGTTGGTCTGCGGATCCCGTCCGTAGCGGGTGGTTCGATACCGGTGCAACCGGCCGTTGGTCTCCGCATCCCGGTAGTCGCTGAGGAGTCGTTTCACTTTGTCGAGTGAGTCGAGGAAGACGAGGCTTCGGAACCCTCCGGCCCGGCCGGTGCGCCGACGCATCCCGTGCGCCAGACACATGAGCGACTGAATGGTCGTCGAATCACCAGCCACGTCACGACCCCTCGACTCGACCTCGGGCTGGACGAAGTAGAAGTACTCACGACCCCTTGGGTTGTCGCGCCGCTCCGTCGGCCTCGGCTGGAGGTGGAGCACCTCACCTGCCGAGGCCCCAACCAGTTCAGCCCAGACTCTCGGAGCCTCACCGAGGGTGGCGCTCATGGCGATGGCCATGGGGCTTGCCTCGCCATTCGAGACGACCCGCTGGAGCAGGCGGCGGAGCGCGTATCCCACCTGCGCTCCGTGTACGAGGGAGTAGAGGTGCACCTCGTCTGCCACGACCGCTCGTGGTGCCGCCCGGTCTCCACCATCTCCGAAGATCGCGCCGGCGCGCGGATCCTGCTGCCACTGATGCAGCGACTCCGTGACCATCAGCAGCAATGCTGGGGGCTTCGCGCGCAGCCGCTCCTTTGCGCCAGCCCAGCCTGAGAACGACCATCCACACGCCGTGGCGGTGCATTGGAGGGTGTCGCCCTCCAGTCTCCGCGGCCCAGGCTGCAGGAGGAGTGGCTCCTCGCACGCAGGGCACGTGAAGAACGGGAAGCGCCAGTGTCGCTCGTCGATCGGCTGGAACAGGCGCTCCTCCCTGCGGGGGTCACGCTCGTACCGCTCCCGCTCTCGAACCCAGCTGTTGGGGACTGGTCCTGCCTGCAGTCCCACGGTCAGGACCATCCCCAACTCCCGCCCCAATTCCGCTGCGTAGTGGGCGAGTCGCCGTGCCTGGTTCACTGCCAGGCGGATGCGTGGGTAGACAAGAAGAACTCGCACCCCCTGGACTCCTGTGAGTCTGTCGACGGCCGAGCCCAGGATCAGTGGAAGGCAGGCGGCCTCGGTCTTTCCGGACCCAGTGTCGGCGGTGATGACCGCCCGGGTAGGCCGGCCGCCCATCCAGTCGACGAACAAGGCCCGGATGCTCCGCGCCTGGAAGCCCGCCACCGTGAGGTCCTTGCTGGCTGGGACCCGCCAGGCTCGCCGCAGAGCAGGTTCCAGCCCCGAGAGGACCCTGGCGACATCCGCCCGCTTCCCGACTTCCGCACACAGCCCGGACATGAGGTCCGCGACGGATTCGTCTCGCACCGGCTTGTCACGATTCCTGGCAAGGAGCTTCAAGGAGCGCACGACGTAGGGACGCCGGTCGGCGTCCGTTGCTCCGAACCTCTGCTTCACGAACCGGACTTCGCGAGCTAGTTCGGCCATTCGGCTACGTACGCGGTCGACCTCGTCCCGCATGACCCAGCCGTGTTCGTGCAGGCGCGCGAGGGCGCGCTCAATGGCGCGGTGGGACAACTCGAAGCCGAGTTCGTTCGCTTCTCGACGAAGTGTCGGTGGAAGGGTCCAGGATTCGAAGACCCCAAAGTTCACCGACCGAGCCTCCAGATCCTCCAGCAAGTTCAGCAGGCGAAAGTCGAGGTCGTTGAGCTCGTAGGAGGGATCGGGGGGAGGTTCGGGAGCTTCAGCGTCGACGAGCGACTCGACCACTTCCCTGTCCCATCGGTCCGTCCCGAAGCGGAGCACGCCCTCCCTCTCCAACTCCAGGAGAACGGGGCGGAGTACGTCGTTGCCGTCGGGGTCGCACCAAACGAAGTAGTCGCGGACCCCCCGGTGCGCACCCTTGGAGAGGTAGCGCGCGCCCCCTCGGCCACCCTGAGCGTCGGCTACCACACGACCAATGGCGTCTCGGACAAGGGAGGGGCTGGCCGCGATCGGGACCACTCCATCGTCGGCCGGTCGGAGAAACCAGAACCCCCCGTAGTCGGACGCTTTGAATCCCAGGATGCGAACCTGGCCAGCCCTTAGCAGTTCACGGTATTCGGCAAAGGCCACCTTGCGTGCGACTCGCCGGTCGACTTCAAACGATCGGGTCGTGCCGAACGTCGCGTTGGCTTCAGCCAGTTCCCGGACCGCGGCCAGCGCCTCATCCAGCGCCGGGGTCAACTCTGGGGCGGGCTCCTCGTCATCACGTTCGATCGCGGCGAGGTTCGGAATCGGGCTGTCGTCGTCGAATCGCAATAGGCGGACCTGGACCTCGACGGGCCTGTCGCTTCCCGCGTAGGTCGTGAACGTCCCCGCAGCCTCGCACTCGAAAACGAACTCCCTCAGCATGTCGATCGCGTTGAGCACCTCCTCGTCCGGGGGGACGACCTCCAAGAGGGCCCGAGCCAGCACAACTACCAGTTTGTTGCGCGCCCGGGTGATCGCGACATTGAATCGCTCGGGCGCGAAGAGGAACGGTCCCTCCACGGCGGCGAATTCGGGGTCGGAGACCGTGTACGACATGAGAATCGCGTCGCGCTCTCGACCCTGGATCCGATCGACGGTCTCAACTACCCGGCCCTCTGCAACGCCGGTGCTTTCGAGCCGTGCCCGGATCTCGGCGTTCTGGGCGCGATGTGGAGTCACTACTGCGAGGCCGGACTCCCACAGGGTCTCCGGTGAGTACGGGGCTCCCTGCTCGTCACGAAGGCGCGGGCCGAGGACTCGGGCCAGATCCGACACCAGGCTCGCTTCGACGGGATTGCGAGTCGCCGCCGGCGGGCCGTCGTGGAGGAGTACGCACACCGGATACTCGGGGTCGAGGACCAACTTCTGCCACGGTTCGAGGCTGGCCATCCAGCCGTCGCTGAGTCGAAGTCGCCGCTCGGCCACCGGGACGGCCGATCGGAACTCGTCGTAGAAGTAGCGGGCGGGGGTGGCTGCCAACGGTCGGTTGAGCCGGAATGTCTCCACAAGTTGGAACTCGGGGATCCCAGAGCCTTGGAGGAAGGAGTACAGCGATCCTGCGAGGTTTCGCTCGTCGAACTCCCACGGGCCGACCTGACCGATGGGCGCGAGTTGACGGTCATCCCCTGCGACGACGACTCGAGCCGCCTCCTTGAGCGGAGCGAGCGCCATGAGTGCCTGGCCGACGCGCATCTGCGAAGCCTCGTCAAGACAGAGCAGATCGAAGAGTTCCCGGTGGTTCGTCCGCGGTCCCCCATAGTCACCTGAGCGGAGGGCGCGGTGGATCTGCCAGGTCGTGGCTCCAAGGACGAGGTGCTCGGCCGAAAGGAAGTCGGAGAGGTGGCGACTCCAGACACCGTCGACCCCCTCCGCGAGCCCCGTCTCGGGAGGGCGGCCGAGGAACGCAACTGGGACGTCTACGCCCAGTATGCGGGTCGCCTTCTCGGCAACGGACTCCAGGACATTGGCGATTGCGTTGCGCGTGAACCCCGTGACCAGGATCCGACAAGGTAGGCCCGCCGTGCGGCGAGACTCCAAATACGAGAGTCCCATCCACGCGAGGGTGAACGTCTTTCCGGTCCCGGGAGGTCCGAGCAAGAGCGCCGACGGGGTTCCCGCGATGCCGCGCCAAGCCTCGAGTTGATCACCGCGGAGAGGATGGTGACCGACACGGTTCAACGCCGGGATGGTCAGCGCGTCCAGTCCGTCGTTCCACTGCTCTTGGTCGCGCGCTGTCGGTGCTGCGCGCAGCGTTGGCGATGCAAGAAAGGCCCGGATAGCTGAGGCTCGCATGTCAGTCGCCCTCGGCGAGGAATGTGAGGAACGTGTCGAGCGAGTCGGTCGTCCGATCGAAGTGAGCGGCGTCGAGGACCCACTCGAGACGGTCGCCCAGTCGGGTCAGCAACTCCTGGAAGACCGGCCCCTCGTACACCTGCGTGCTCACCGTGACTGCGACGCGGTTTCGCTGCCTGCGGGGCCGGAGTTTGACCATCAGCGCCCCCCACAGAGTCGGGTCTAGGACTCGGTCAGGCTGGCCATCGCTGAGGATCAGGGCTGGGGTTCCAGGCCGGATATCGCAGTCCTGGCTCGCCGCCGGAACGTCGAAGAGCAGCCAGCGGCCACCGTACCGACCATCTTCGTCCCGAAGCAGGCGGAGACCCGCGAAGCAGCGTTGAAGGTCCCGTCGCCGACGGACTGGTTGCGCCAAGTCGGTGAGGCTCTCGAGGAACGCAATTCGGTTCTCCAGGAGATTCTGAGCGCGCAACAGGTCGAGGTCGGCCCGATCGAGTGGGTCCACCGACGCCTGGAGGGTGAAGGGCAGCTTCCTGAGCCGAAGGAAGCGTTCTTCTAGGCACAGTTCTGCGTTGCGCTCTTCCAGCCACCGGGCCAGGGCAGCCATGGCGTGCAGCCGCTGTGCAACGTCCGTCTCGATCATCGAAGCAGTCGCTGCAGACGGCCGGAGCTTCTCAGCGACCAACTCTCGACAGACCGCAAGGGGCGTCCTGGACGAGAAGTGTTGAGCGAACTCATCGGATGGTAAGTAGCGACATTCCGGCTGGGGCGTCGCCATCGACAATGCTGAACTGACCCTCGTCAGGTCGTATGAGACCTTCACGGGGAGTGCCCAGGTGTCCTCGAAGACGTTGCGAAGAGCGCACGCGGGGAGGTGGTGGTAGCCGCGGTACTCGGGCTCTGGGAGGGTGGCCTCCGGCGGGAACATGCGAACGAGATCGACCAGGCCTCGTCGGATGGGTTCGTCCTCGAGGTGACGACCGAGTGCGGCCGCGAGATCCTTGGACTCGGCGGCCTCGAAAACGAAGAGATGGAGGACCAGGGATTCGCCGTTCTGGTTGGCTTGATGGGTCGCCTGAAGCCGGGCAACTACTTGGCCCAGAACCTCAACGAGAGCGTCTCGCTCCTCCTCCAGACTCCGTACGACTCGCACCCTCGTCTCGGGGGACCGTTGAGGTTCGAGAATGTGGCATCCAAGGGCCACCAGGCGGCCCTCGACAGGATCACGATCGGCGATCAGGAACACCGCCACGTCGCTGCGAGGTGGCATGCGCAAGCTGACCGCCCCCTCGATTCGCCGAACCTCGGTCGAGAGCAGAGCGTCCGCCCGGCCGAGAAGCAGGGGACCCCGCGTCGCGAGCTTCCAATCGGAGACTGCACCCCGCTGGAGCAACCGTGCGCGGGCCGCTCCAAACTCCCCGACCGTGCGGATTCCCATGCTCCGTAGCGTCCTCTTGCTCTGCTGGTTCAGGCCGGCGATGGCGCTCAGGTCCAGTGCCGCCGGCTCCGTTTCGTCGCTGATGCTTCTCCTGCAGTGCGGCAGGAAGTCGCACTGTTCGCACTTGAAGTAGATGTGGAACTCGGTCTCGTCTCGCTCTCGCTCGACGCGCTTGAGCGCCATGCGGGGCAGTCGCCGCTGAGCCCAGTCAAGGACGGCCGCACGATGACTCGGGAGGTTAAATCGGGTGACTGTCCAGGCTTCGTTGTTCGGGTTGGGATCCCGCGGTCCCGGGAGGTGCCAGATCTGGGCTTCCGGATCGACCACCGCGGGCAGTCCGTGCTCGATGATGAGCGCCTCTAGCATCAGCCCGTACCAGGCGACCTGCGTCTTGTGGAACACCGTTGCGACCTGGGTCGACTTGATGTCGATGAGGCGGACGCGGGTCCTCCCTGTGGCGTCTGACCACGCTTCGGTCAGGTCCACCAGTCCTCGGCGAAAGTCGACCGCCTCGCCTGCCGCCCCAAGCAATCGGCGCAGTGCGGGAGTGGCCGACAGGCTCAACTGGTACGCGTAGCGTTCCGGTCGTGTCCGGCGAATGAAGTCGAGGGAGATGCGCTCGCCTAAGTCGTCGAAGCCCGCGGACGGCCGAAGCACTGACCCTGGATGGTCTCGCTCGAGCCGGTTAACGAGGCGTTCTTCATAGTCGTTGCCGAAGAGGGCCCAGTAGGCCGGAGTCTGCTCTTCGAGGATCGGTACCCGAGACCGAGCACCGAACGACATCGTCTCGTACACGAACTTGCGCTCGCAGCGGTACTGGAACCACGACTTAACCGCGGAAGCCGAGATTCCAATTCGATGCTTCGGCATCTGATACGCCCTCTCCGCCCCGAATACCAAGATTCGGGCTCACGGAGACGCTACCTATGCGGGATTACAACAAAAACTGCGTTGGCTGCGCCCTCGAAAACTGAGGCCCGCCTCTGGAGCTCGCCATGTGGTTTTCCTGATCATGCCGATCCGATGGAAAACGGGAGTTTGAACGCCGGGTTCTCCGCCACAAACTCCTGGATTCCCTCGTTCCGCAATCGACACGCCGGACAGACCCCACACCCCGCGTGCGGAACCCCCTCGTAGCAAGTCACCGTCACGTCGAGCAGGAAGTCCAGACACCCGTGCTCATGCCCCAGGTCCATCGTCTCCTTCTTGCTCATGTGGACGATGGGAGTCCGCACTTCGAAGTCGTCGCGGCCAAGATCGAGACGGAGGATCTGCTCCATCAGGTCCATGTACGCCCGAGTGCAGTCCCGGTAGCCGGAGTTGGCGGCCTCGACGCCGATTACGCCCGTGTAGACCGAGTTCGCTCCGAGCTGCTCCGCGAGGATCGCACCCAGGCGCACCATCAGCCCGTTTCGGCCGACCACCAGTGTGTTTGGGCTCTCTCCCTCCACATGCTCGATTGGGATGGCCGCGTCCATCAGCGCGTTCTTGGTCAGCTCGCCGTAGCACCCGATCTGCACCACATATCGACGGACTCCGAACCAGTCCGCGATCGTCTGAGCTCGGTCGAGCTCATCGGAATGCCGCTGGCCATAGTCGAAGCCCAGCGAGAGGACGTGTTCGGCGCCGAACTCGTCGACCGCGAGGGCCAGGCACAAGCTCGAGTCCATGCCCCCGCTGTGGATGACGACCGTCTGGATCCCGGTCAGTTCCTTTGCGTCCGTCACGTCCATCACGGGATCCCCACCAGCTTGTGCGTCTGGAGACTCAGCCGCCAATGCGGATGCCGACGGCAGTAGTCGATGCACTGGGCCGTGTTCTCCTGTGCCTTCGGACCGTCGAGCGGCTGCAAGAAGAAGTGGTCGAAGCTCAGCTTCGCGACCGCTTCAGGCTGCACCTCGTGCGGATGCACCAGCTTGAGTTCCTGGCCGCTTCGCTGAACGAGTTCGCTGTTCGGCTTCGGCGAAACGCAGACCCAATCGACGTTGGACGGCACCGCCAGGGTCCCGTTGGTCTCGATCGCGACCTCGAGCCCCACCGCGTGGCACGCGTCGACGAGGTCTTCGTTCAGCTGGAGCATCGGTTCTCCCCCCGTGAACACGACGTACGGCCGTCCCCCCGATGCTTCGTCGTCCCAGCACCGACGAATCGCCGCCGCGAGCGTTCCAGCCGACTCGAACTTGCCGCCGCCCGGTCCATCGACGCCAATGAAGTCTGTATCGCAGAACCAGCAGGCGGCGTCGGCGCGGTCCTCCTCGCGGCCCGACCAGAGGTTGCAGCCTGCGAAGCGAGCGAAGACCGCGGCCCGTCCAGCCTGGGCTCCTTCGCCCTGCAGCGTGAAGTAGATCTCTTTGACCGAGAACGTCACTTGCGCACCCATTCCGCCGAGCCGTTGGGGGTCTCCCACAGCCGAATTCGGACGACTTCGACCCCCTTCGGTTCCAGCAACTGGCTGGCGACGCGGGCCAACTCCGCGACGATGTTCTCCGCCGTCGGCGGGTTGTCCATCCAGTAGACCGGGCGGCCCTTGTCGGCGTTGGACGCGGCGATGGCCTCGGTCGCCGGGTCCGGATCCCCCCGCATGATCAGCGCGGTGTGGTCCCAGTGGTCATCGATCCAGCCTCCGACGAGGGCCTTCACCACGCCGAAGTCGATGATTCGACCTCGGTCGTCGAGGCTCTCGGCGCTGCAGTGGATCTCGGCCGCGTATCGATGGCCGTGCCACGCGGCGCACTTGCTCTCATGCCGCGGCACGCGGTGCATGGCGTCGAACTCGAGCCGTCGAATGCACGTCAGGACACCCATGTTTCCTCCGAGGTCAACCCCGCATTGACCGCCGGGTCACGGCGATGGTATTCCTCAAGCCCTGACGGGGTCAACGACTGGAGGAGCGATGGAACGGGCGGTGGTGCTTCTGAGCGGCGGGATGGACTCGACCGTCTGTCTCGCGTGGGCGATGCAGCAGTTCGACGAGGTCGCCGCCATCGGCTTCGACTACGGGCAGCGGCATCGTGTGGAACTGGAGGCCGCGGAGCGCATCGCCGACAAGGCCGGGGTCCCCTTCGAGCTGCGAAGCGTCGGGACGATGACCGGCTCTGCCCTCACCGACCACACGGTCGAAGTCCGCGGGGATGGCGGGCATCGGGACCTGCCGAACACCATGACGCCCGGCCGCAACGGAATCTTCTTGTTCCATGCGCTGAACGCCGCGATCCCGTTCGGTGCGCGCCACCTGGTGACGGGGATCTGTCTCGCGGACGAGGCCGGGTTCCCAGACTGCCGCGAGGACTTCCGGCTCGGGATGGAGCGCGTCCTTAGCGTGGCCGTCGAGGAGCCGATTCGCGTCCACGCCCCGTTGATGCACCTCAACAAGGCGGCGACCCTCGGGCTGGCGCGGGAACTCGGCGCTCTGGACCTGCTCGCTCACTCCCACACTTGCTACGAGGGCAAGCGCCCCGCCTGTGGGCGTTGCACGGCCTGTCAGGCGCGCCTGGCAGGCTTCGCAGCGGTGGGCCTCGAGGATCCGATCCCATACCTCTCGACCGCGGCCTAGGAGAAGTGATGGTGCGCATGCCCCCGGCCGCTGAAGGCCCCCAACAGGTCTCGTTGTCCATTGATCTTCCCGACCACGCGTCCGAGGAGGACGACCGCGCCATCCCGATCGACGCGGTCGGGATCCGCCGGCTCCGGTACCCGGTGGCGGTCAAGGACAAGTCCGGGGACCTGCAGTCGACGGTGGCCGAGGTCGAGATGACCGTGGGCCTCCCTGGTGACGTCAAGGGCACCCACATGAGCCGGTTCATCGAGGTGCTCAACGCCTACCGCGGCGAGATGACGATCTCGAATCTGCCGGAGATCCTCGGCGAGATGCAGCGACGACTCGAGGCGCGCGATGTCGCGATGAGTCTCGATTTCCCCTACTTCATCGACAAGGAGGCGCCGGTCTCCCGGGTGCGATCGTTGATGGAGTATCGGTGCGGCTTCCGCGCGCGCAAGTCGGGGAGCGAGGTGGAGTTCACCCTGGTCGTTGGGGTGCCCGTGAAGAGCCTCTGCCCGTGCAGCAAGGCGATTAGCGAGTACGGAGCGCACAACCAGCGCAGCGAGATCCAGGTGGAGTTGCAGTCTTCGACCTTCGTCTGGATCGAAGACGTCGTTGCCGCCGTCGAGGGCTGTGCCTCCTCACCGGTCTACGCGCTGTTGAAGCGGGAGGACGAGAAGTGGGTCACGGAGCGGGCGTACGAAAACCCGCGGTTCGTGGAGGACTTGGTGCGCGAGGTCCTACTGGCAACACGCGCCCTGCCCGGGGTTCACGCGGTTCGCGTATCCGCCGAGAACTTCGAGTCGATCCACAACCACTCCGCGTACGCGACGCTGCACTGGGAAGACACCCCCGCTGAGGCGGCCCAGTTGCCGCTGGGCCTCGATGTCCAAGAGCACACGGCAGTCCCGTTTGGGCAGTGGCTCCGCCAGACCCGCGAGGCCCGTGGCATGAGCCAGGGCGATCTAGCGGAGGCCGCCGGCTGCAGCACGTCGTTCCTCAGCAAGGTGGAGGGTGGGTCGAAGACACCGGGGGCCGATTCCCTCACGCTGCTGGCTCGCGCGCTCGGTCAGGATCCCGTGAAGACTCAGTTGCGCGCGGGGGTCGTCGCACCGGAGTTTCTCGCTCGCATTCAGTCGATGCCTGAGCAGTTTATTCGCTGGGCATCTGCGACCTGACAGCAGAACTACGGTAGCCCTCCGGCAGGCCTGGGTGTAGTTTTCTCGCACTCGTCGTTCGGGCGGGTGGGAGGTTTCGTGCTCATCCTTGCAGCGTGCACCCAGTCGAAGCGTGGGGCCGTGCCTTTGCGCCGGCGGCTCCGCCACCATGAGGCGGCTGGATCCCCTGCTGCGGTGGCTGACACTTGGGGTGCGGCTCTGCGAGAGCCAGCGCGGGGAGCGCGGCGGCTAACCGACTTGTACAAGGGCGGCTACTGGTCGGCCGCTCTAGACCTGCGTGACTCACTTCCTGGCGCCGACCTTGGGGTTGTGTCCGCGGGACTGGGGTTCGTGCCCGCAGCCGCGGCGCATAGTCCCTATTCGGCGACCTTCTCCTCCGGTCACCCGGATTCTGTTCCGGGTGCTTCCCAGTCGTCGGGGAGGGCCGAGTGGTGGCAGCTCCTGGGGGCCTCCGATCGGCTCCGCGCCGCCATCGATTCGGCGAGGCAAGTGCTGGTCGTCCTGCCGAACCGCTACCTGGACGTCGTCGCGGACGACCTCCTGGGCCGCGACCGGGGGCACGTGCTCGTCTTCGCTTCCGAGTGCCCGCGCCCGCTCTCCGACAGGCTCGGCGAACGGCTCTTCCGCGTCCGTGCACCGATGGTGCGCAGGCTGGGGACGAACGTCAGTGCGCTCGCGCCGAAGGCAGCTGCGTTCGCTCTTGCTGGGGGTGCTGGCGAGCTGGGGAGGGTCCATCGGCGCCTAGCCACGCTGATGGCTGACAGCGAGCAGCCGCTGTATCCCTCTCGGGAGAAGCAGACGCCCGATCAGGTGGCTGCCTGGTTGCGGGCAGCCCTGGCGAGCGACGAACCCCCGACTAGCGCGACCGCCGCACTCAGGTCGTTTCGAGGTTCGGGCCGAGCGTTCGAGCAGAAGCGGTTTCACCGCCTGTTCCATCAGGTCGTCGAGTCGACGCGAGGCACCCCATGACGGACTCCCTCCTTGAACGCCGTGCGCTGCAACTCCGCCAGCACTCGGAGTGCGCCCTGTACCTATTCGCGCTGAGGCCGAGCGAGATCCAGCGGATCGCCGGGATCAGCCGCGTGAGTCGGGACGACGAGCAGCGACTCGTGGGCTACCAGCGGAAGGAAGTTCGGCGCCATGTCGGGGACATCCGTGAGTATCTCGACCAGGGAAACGTCCTGTTTCCGAATGCGCTGATCCTCGCGTTCGACGTGCCCCTCCGCTTTCGGAGGAGCCGCGGCCCGGCGACGGACGATGGCCTTGCCCTGTCCGGGGTGCTGGAGATCCCGTTCCCAGAGGAAGAGGGCGAGCGTCCGGCCTGGATTGTTGATGGACAGCAAAGGGCTCTGGCCCTGGGCGCGACGACGAACGCGGAGCTCGCAGTCCCGGTGGCAGCGTTCGTCTCGTCCGATCTGTCCGTCCAGCGGGACCAGTTCCTTCGGATCAACAACGCCCAGCCGCTTCCGCGGGGACTGGTGACCGAACTCCTGCCGGAGGTCGATACCTTCCTTCCCAGGAAGATGGCGGTTCGGAAGGTGCCCTCGGCGGTCACTGACCTGCTCAACCGGCACCCGGACAGCCCCTTTCGCGGGCTCATTCGACGTCCCTCGACGCCGGACGCCGAGCGAAAGCAGGCAGTGATCACCGACACCTCTGTCGTCGACATGGTCAAGGCACGGCTCGTCGAGTCGTCGGGCTGTCTCTTCGGGTACCGCAACGTGGCCACCGGCGAGACGGACTCGGACACGGTGATGGGACTGCTGATCGCCTACTGGACGGCGGTTCAGCGGGCCTTCCCTGAGGCATGGGGAAAGCCACCGACCAAGTCTCGCTTGATGCATGGCGCGGGCATCAAAGCGATGGGCACCCTGATGGACGCAGTCGTGCCCCGCCTCGATCCGGCCGCCGGGAACCTCGTTGAGCAGATTGCAGCGGAACTCGAGTTGATTGCTCCGCTCTGCGCGTGGACAGCGGGTACCTGGGATGGGCTGGGCGGTCTGCGCTGGAACGGCATCGAGAACACGAGCCGGCATGTTCGGATGTTGGCCAACCACCTCGTCCGCGAGTACACGCTCGCCCGGCACCGACGATGAAGTTCTTCTACGCAGACTCTCTGGACCTGGTCGACCCGGTCTTCGACTTCATCGCCGAGAAGTCGCGGAACCCGAAGAGGGTTCCGCAGCGGGACGACGTGTACGCCCACGAACTGATGAACGGCGAGCGTCCATACGACGGCCTTCTCGTCAGCAAGGCGCTCTTCCGGGTCGGTGGCGGGTCCGTGGCGACGGGCAAGTACTCCCAGGCGCAGCGGAAGCGGTTCGAGAGGGAGGGCGCGCCCCGCTTCCTTCGGTTCCCGAAGTCGGGTCGAGCTGACTCGACTCGTTATCCGATCATGGGTGACTGCGGCGCATTCGCGTACCGGAACGAACCGGAGCCCCCGTTCGACATCGACGAACTCATCGACTTCTACGAGGACGGGCAGTTCTCGACGGGGATCTCCCTCGACCACGTGGTGCTCGCGTACGACCCGGCCCTCGACCGAGAGGACCCCGCGCAGGGCTCCTTGCCAGGGCTGACCTCAAAGCACGCATCGACCCGGGCCGAGGCGATGCGCCGCCAGCAGTTGTCTCTCGAGAACGCAGACGAGTTCCGTCGCAAGTCGCTGGCGCGGGGTGTCGAGTTCGAGCCGATCGGAGCAGCCCACGGATGGAGCCCGGAGTCCTATCGCCACGCTATCCGGGAACTGGTGCGCATGGGCTACGACTACATCGCCCTGGGCGGGCTGGTTCCTCGAAAGAGCCGAGAGATCGACGAGATCCTTCGCGCGGTGCGGACGGAGAGTCTGGGCCACGCTCGCCTGCACCTGCTGGGGGTGGTGCGCCCGGAACTGTTCGACCTGATGCGGGACTCCGGCGTCGCGAGCTTCGACAGCTCGTCGCCGATCTGGCAGGCGTTCAAGGACGCGCGCGACAACTACTACTCGTCGAGCTCCGAGGGTCACTACACAGCGGTGCGGATCCCCCAGGTCGACAAGGGCCTGCCGATGCGTCGGATTCGGGAGGGGCGGATTGGCCAGGCAGACGCTATTGCCGCTGAGGCCGGCGCACTTGGGGCGCTCCGGAACTACGGGACCGGCGACCTGGGACTGGACGAGTTGCTGGCTGCGCTCCGGCGCTACGACGAGCTACTCGGCGACGGGCGCAAGACGAAGACCCCATGGGATCGGATGGAGCGCACCCTGCGCGACCGTCCCTGGGCCGACTGCCCTTGCCCGATCTGCAGGGAGATCGGCATCGAAGTCATCCTGTTCCGGGGCGCGAATCGGAACCGCCGCCGCGGCTTCCACAACCTCTGGTGGACGCAGCGCGTCCTCGAGACCTGGCGAGAGAACAACGAGGCATGAACACGACCACGGGCGAAGTCCGCGTTCCGCAAAAGACCCTGACAATCGATGCACTGCGGTTGGAGCAGAGTCCCGGTCGGGTGATCTACAGCTTCGGGATCGACGGGAAGCAGGTGCCAAAGTTCGCGTCGGTATCCCGCGCGCGTCGGGGTGAGGAGGACGTAGCCCTGCTCGGCTACCAACGCCCTGAGGTGCAGAAGCACATCACGCAAATCCGGGAGTACATCGAGAGCGAGGGCGCGATGGTGCCCAACGCCGTCGTGCTCGCGTTTGGTGCTGGGGTCCGCTTCGTCGGCCGCTCTGAGAAGCGAGGAGGCGCCCAGGTGGTTCGGTCCGGGGCCGAGCCGGGGATTCTGGAGATCCCCATCTACAAGAAGGGGCAGGAGAAGGTCGGCTTCATCGTCGACGGACAGCAGCGGCTCGCCGCGATTCGGGAGTCGCGGCGGGACAGCTTCCCCGTCTTCGCGGTTGCCTTCGTCGCGGAATCCGACGACGAGCAGAAGGAGCAGTTCATGCTCGTGAACTCCACGAAGCCGCTTCCCAAGGGCCTGATTCACGAGCTGCTTCCAGGAGTGCAGGGGCATCTCCCGCCGCATCTGGAGAAGCGAAAGCTGCCGGCCGAGCTCGTCGCCCATCTGAACCATGCTGAGGGGTCCCCCCTCCGACGCACGATTCGTACAGCGACGAACCCCTCGGGTCGAATCGCTGACAACTCCATGCTCCGCATCCTCGAGACCAGCTTGAGCGACGGAGTGCTTTGGGAGATCGCCCAGGTCGAAGAAGAAGGCGACAGGGCAGTGGAAGAGATGTGCAAGGTGCTTACGGCGTTCTGGGGGGCCGTACGCGAGGTATGGGAAGACATCTGGGAACTCAAGCCCCGAAAGTCTCGACTCCTCCATGGCGCCGGCGTGGTGACGCTGGGCTACCTGATGGAGGAAATGATCGTTCGCTACCGGGGCAAGGAGTGGCCTCCGCAGCCCTACTTCGTCGAGCAGTTGGAGCTCATCAAGGACGACTGCTGCTGGACCGAAGGGTGGTGGGACTTCGGCAAGGGCCAGCGTCGGCGCTGGGACGAAATCCAGAACGTCAACAAGGACGTGATGCTGCTCATGAATCACATGACGCGGGTGTATCGCGTGCGAGTGCGTGAGAGCGGAACTCGCCGAGGTCCGGGACGGCATGAGCGGCGTAGTTCAGAGCTAGACGACTACATCGCCGATGTCGAAGCCCTGGCGAACGAGGTTGCAACTGACCTGGCGACGGTCCCACCTGGGGAGCGGGCGGATGCGTTCTTCGAGACGATGACCGACTGGTCGCCCGGCTCGCACAGTCCGGGGCACACGATGTTCTGGGACGAGCGCGCGCTCTACCTCTCCCCGAGCAGATCCAGCGCGGACTACGCATGGGACGAGTTGTCGGAAAGGGTTAGCGACCTCGGAGAGGAGGAGATCACCGGCTTGAGCGAAGCAACGCCGGAGACAGTCCGAAGGTGGAGCGAGGCGGGGCTCTCCTTGCACGGGGCCATCTTCTACCTCGTGAGAGACGACGCCTTTTCCGTGCTGGAAGCGCGGGGCTGGTTCGGCTGAGGCTGTCCCAACTGGCTTGTCGGGCGGAGACCCAGCCAGCGACCTCATCGCAGCGGTTGCATCCCGCATGGGCGGCTGACTCGGCCGAAAGCCACCTCGGAACCTCGGAGGAAGTCGCGAAAGCGACGAAACTCCACGAAAGCGACGAAAGCTGCGAAAGCACCATCACCGCCCCCGCCAGATCGCCTCGACCACCGCGAACAGTTCCCGGCCCCGCACGAACTGTCCAGGCGGCGCCTGCCTCGGCGACACCCAGTACGACGGCAGGTCGTGCTGCGTCTCGATGTCCGACGCGATCTCCGTCGCCGCCTTCATGAGCTCCCAGCCCTCCCACACGTCCTCGTCGTGGGCGTTCCGCGAGATCGCCTCGGCGAACAGGTCTAGGTGATAGACGCTGTGGGTGATCACCCCGCGCTCGAGCTTGCTGATCGTGGTCTGAGGTACGTCCAGGCGATCGGCGACCAGCGTCTGCGGCACCCGCAGGTCCTTGCGGGCGAGCCGCAGGACGAACCCGATGACCTCCGGCATCAGCACGCCGCGCACGCCGGGCCCCGGCGGCTGACCCCCGATGGGGCGCGGTCCTCGGCGGTTCCTGTCGCGCGGCATGCAATCTCCTCTTGATTCTAGCCCCACTGGGTCTAGAATCAGGCTAGCTACCCCCTGTGGGGCTTGAATCTTGCCACGCGACGAGCGGAGAGGCCCGATGGCGACCATGCAGATCACCGAGAGAGACGCGCTGACGCGGCTGTTGAAGGTCGCCCGCTCCGAGCCCGGGTACGTCGCCGTCGCGCGGATTGAGGGCCGCGGCGCAAACGGGCGCAAGAAGGAGCGTCAGGTCGGCCGCGTCGACTGCCCCGCGCCGAAGCTGCTCCGGCGCGTCGGCCAGATCCTCCGCGATGCCGTGGAGCCCGGAGCGACGGCCCAGCTCCGTGTCCGCCGGTACGACGCCGAGGGCCAAAAGACCGAGCAACTCGTCGAGGTCACGCGCCGGCACGAGCCGAGCATTCGGGACCGGCTGCCGGCCCCCCGCACCGGCCCGGAGGTTCAGCCGGAGACTCAGCCCGCGACGCCGACGCCGACGGTGAGCGCGGGCGGCTCGAGCGGTACCGGGGCTGCGGTCGGCGGAGCCCAACATGCCGACCTGTCGTTTCTTCTCGCCGAGGTTGCGCGTCTGAACGCCGAGGTGGTCCGCCTGAACGCGGACCTCGCGCGTCGAGACATCGAACTCGCCCGCCGAGACGCCGAATCGGCTCGCTTGCAGGCGAGGAGCGATCGCCAGGACAACGAGATCGCCGACCTGCGAGCGAGGCTGGCCAGCGTGCAGCGGGAGCGCGACGTGTTCGAGGTGAGGCTGCACCAGGAGATCGCGGCCCGTGCCGCGGACGACGAGCACATGGCCGCGCAGCTCGAGGAGCTCAACGAGATGATGGAGAGCACGCCGACGTGGGCCTCCCTGCTCGGCTGACGGACCCTGTGGTCGCTGCCGACTCGGACCCCGTCGGGACCGAGCCGCCGGCCCGTGCGCGCCGGTCGCCGGCCATCGAGCCGAAGCGCCCCCGGCACCCCCGGCTCAAGACCTGGCTGAAGCACGCGGCCGTCCTCGCCCACCTGGACGTGGACGCCAAGACCCTGCGCGCCCGGATGCGCGAGACGCCGCCTCACATCGAGCCGGCATGGATCAACATCGGCTCCGAGCGCCGGCCCGAGTACCGTTGGGTGGCCGAGCGAGTTGACGACTGGTGGATCGAGGTGAACCGGTGGCGAGCATCGACAAGCGCAACGGGAAGTGGAGGGTCCGGTGGCGCGACCCGGACGGCCGGGCGCGGAGCCGGACGTGCCCCAACAAGGCCACGGCGGTGCGCCTCCGGGCCGAAGTCGAGCAGGCCGTCGCCGAAGGACGACGATGGGAGCCTCGTGACGCTCGTCCGGTCGTTGACCTCCCGGTGATGCTCCGGGCGTACGCCGTCGAGTGCGCCCGCGTCCTCAAGCCCGCCACCGCCGAGCGCTACGCCCGCGCCCTCGACCTGTTCCTGCGCTTCCTGCGCCGCCGGCACGGCGACCACGCCGTCCTGCCCGGCAGCATCCTCACGCGCCGGCTCCTGGGCGACTTCTACGACGACCTCGCCACCGGCGGCCTCCACGGTCGGCCGCGGTCCCCGGCCACGCAGCGCAAGATCACCGAGGTCGTGCAGCTCGCCTGGGCCTGGCTGTATGACGACGACGACTTCGGCCCCCACGTCCCCCCGCCCCGCAAGCTCCGCATGGCCCGGGAGCCCGGCGCCCCCGCCGTCGCGCCCACGTGGGCCGAGATGGACGCCTGCATCGACGCCCTGCGCTCCTGGCACCGCGACGTCGCCTTCTTCATGCGCTGCACGGGCCTCCGCGTCCAGCAGGTCATCGGCCTCCGGTGGGACGATCTCGACGCCCGCCGCGGCCTCCTCACGATCCGCGGCGAGCTCGGCAAGTCCAAGCAGGAGCAGCGCGGCCGTCGGATTCCGCTCGCGCCCCGTCTCCTGCGTGAGATCGCGACCTGGAAGCGCGGCCCCGAGGGCTTCATCATCACGTCGCCGACGCACCGGGGAGGGGACCGTGAGCGCATGCCGCGGGCCGCGATCACGCGGAAGGGATGGAAGCGCGCGGGCGTGCGCAGCGAGATTTGGAAGGGGAGGCCGAACCACGCGTTCCGCAAGGGCTTCATAAGCGAGCTCAAGCGCCTCGGCGCCGACGCGGACGCCGTCGAGTACCTCGTGGGCCACAGCCTCGGCGTCCGCGGCGTATACATCGATCCGTCGGCGCTGCCCCTGCGGGACACCGTCGCCCTCGTGCCCGAGTTCGACCCCATGGCCTTCGGGGCCGAGCCCGTCGAGCCGAAGTTCGGGGCCATCGACCCGAGCGCGCAGGGGCCGCTACGGGAGATCACGCTCGACGGGGAGTTCTTGGTGTTGGACGATGGCACGCGCCGTCGGATCCGGCGTGAGGAGGACGGCCTGCGCCGGCTCACGCGTGAGCGCGTGTGTCCACCACGTGTCCCTCGGCGCTCAAGGCGCCGAGGAAACGTAGTGTTTCCAAATGTTTGGAACACAAATGGTGGAGGCGGCGGGAATCGAACCCGCGTCCGAGACTGCTCGACCGCCGCTTCTACGTGCGTAGTCTGCTGATTTGAATCCCACGTCCAGGACGCCCAGCGACAGGCTTCCCTTCGGCCCGACCTTCCCTGCATTTCGCTCCTTCTCCCGGATGGCCTCTGGAGAGGAGCTAGCTCGCTGCATTACGCCCGGCACCCCCCCGCGAGCATGAGGGGGCCGAACGGCTCTTACCGGTTTTTAAGCGGCGAGAGCGTAGTTGCTGTCGTTGGCAACTAGTGTTTTCCAGGGGTTTAGCGAGGTACCTGAAAACCTCGGCACGCCACGACGACCTACCACAACCCCGTCGAGACCAATCGCCCCCGAAACGTGTTGGATGGTCGCGTTTGTCGCACCGGCAGGTCGCGGACGACCGACCGGCGCTCGACCTCGGTTGCTCCACCGAGGCCGCGCGATTACATCCTGTCAAAGAGCCGCAAGAAACGGCGTTTCCCGTCGGTCAGCATGGGGACAGGGGCAGGTTCGGTCAAGGGGCGACGGGTATAGTCGGCCGCGGAGGCGGAGTCATGCAGACACGTGTTCTAGGGATCGGGGGCCTCGCCTTCACCCTGATCTGCGTCCTCGGCGCCGCCGTCTACGTCCCCCGGATCGAGGACGACCTCCAGGCCCGCTCCGAAGAGGCCCTGGGCGCCGCCGGCGTCCCCTTTCAGGAAGTCGCCCTCTCCGGTCGCGACGCCACCGTGACCGTCCTCTCCACCCGGGACCCCTCCCGCGCCGGGCCCGTGGTCGCCGACGTGTCCGGCGTCCGCACCGCCTCCGTCGACGTCGTCGAGCCCGCGTGGAAGGAGCCGCCCCCGGCGAAGCGCAACCCCTGGGTCCGCACCACCGTCTCCGCCGACTACGCCGAGCTCGTGGGCCTCCTCCCCAGCGAAGCGGCCGTCGAGAAGGTCCGCGCCGCCGTGTCCCAGTCCCTCGGCGGCCTCGTCGTCCGCGAAGCCGTCGCCCTCGCCCCCGCCGACGCGCCCGCCCCGTGGCTCGACGCCTACATCGCCGCCCTGCACGTCGCCGGGGAGGGCACCACCGAGCTGAGCATCGAGCTCAAGGGCGACCGCGCACGCCTCGTCGGCTCCGTGCCCGACGAGACCACCCGCGACGCCGTCGTCGCCGCCGTGAAGGGCGAGCTGAGGGACGTCGACCTGGACGCCGCGCTCATCGTCCGTCGCCCCGCCGCGACCCCCGAGGAGGAGAAGCCATGATGTATCTCATCGCCGAGATCTGGGTCGGGCTCCTCGTCGCCGGCTTCGTCGGCGTCGTGCTCGGCCACTGGGCCGCCGCCCTCGGCCGTCGAGAGCACTTCATGTCCGCCGCCGCTCGGCCCCCGGTCCCCGAGGCCGACCCGGAAGAGCTGAGCGCCGCCCGGGAGCGTGCCACCGAGGCCGAAGCGCGCCTCGCCGAAGCCGAAGCCGCCACCGCCGAGGCCGAAGCGAACGTCGCCGAAGCCGAGGCGAAGGTGGCCGAGGCGGAGCTGGCGGCCGAGGAGGCTCGGGGCCGCCAGGAGGAGCACGTCGATCGGATGCACGACGCCGAACGCCGCGCCACCTCGTGGGAGGAGAAGGCCGAGGCCGACCGCGTCGCGCTCCAGAAGGCCCTCGACAAGCTCGCCGCCCGGGACGCCGACTTCGACCGCCTCGACCACAAGATCAAGGACGCCGTGGACCTCCAGGAGAAGCTGTCCTCGAGCCGGGTCGTGGCCGTCACCGAGGCGGACCTCGAGCACCGTCGCGAGCGGGACGCCGCCGTCGCCGAGCGCGATGAGGCCGTGGGCGAGCGCGACGCCGCCTTCCTCCAGCGCGACGCCGCCCTCGATCAGCGGGACGTCGCCGTGGCCGCGCGGGACGAAGCCCGGGCCGCCGGCAAGGAGGCCGTCGACCGCGCCGCGCGCGACGCCGAGCGCATCGCCGAGCTCGAGATGAAGCTCGCCGCCCGGCGCGCCGAGGTCGCCGAGATGTCCACCCGCCTTCAGTCCATGGAGACGCAGGTCACCGAGGCCGTCGAACCCACCCCCGAGCTCACCGCCACCCTCCCGGGGCCCGGCGGGGGGGCCTACGAGTGGGCCCAGTCCGCCGCCCCCGAGTCCAAGGGGCCCATGAAGGGCGACGGCGGCATGGACTACCTCGTGGGCGACGTGGAGGGCATCGGCCCCATCTTCGCCGCGCGCCTCGCCGAGGCCGGGGTCCGCGACACGTCCGATCTGCTCGACGCCGCCCGCACGAGCGAGGGGCGCGAGGCGCTCGCGAAGGCGCTCAAGACGTCCCCGCCGACGGTCCTCGCCTGGGCCCAGCAGGCCGATCTGATGCGCGTCGACGGCGTGGGGCCGCAGTACAGCGAGCTCCTGCGCGCCGCCGACGTCCACGGCGTCTCCGACCTGGCCGCCGCCGACCCTGCCGAGCTCACCCGCCGCCTGGAGGTCGCCAACACGAAGGGCCGCAAGCGCATCTCCGGCCGCGTCCCCGACGAGCGATCCGTCGCCGCTTGGATCGCCTCCGCGGCGCTCCTCACGAGCCGCGTTCAGGGCTGACGACGTCCCGCCGATGCCAGCAGTCGGGCGTGGGCGTGGGCGGTTGCATGGAACCAGTCTTGCGCCCAGCCCCCGTATCCGCCAGGGTCCCGCCTCCCCCTCCTCCTCGAACCGCTCCGGAGACGACATGTCCTCGATCCACGACCTCTTGGGCGACGAAGCCCACCATCTCCTCGGCTTCGACCGCCCCGCGATCTCGAAGGATCGCCTCCACCTCCCGGGCGGAGACTTCGTCGAGCGGGTGTTCGCCGACTCGAACCGGTCCCCCCGCACCCTGCGCGCGCTGCAGACGATCTTCGACAGCGGTCGCCTCGGCGGCAGCGGCTACGTCTCCATCCTCCCGGTGGACCAGGGCATCGAGCACTCGGCGGGCGCCTCCTTCGCGCCGAACCCCGACTACTTCGACCCCGAGAACATCATCAACCTCGCCATCGAGGGCGGGTGCAACGCCGTGGCGAGCACCCACGGCGTCCTCGCGGCCATGTCCCGCAAGTACGCCCACCGCATCCCGTTCGTGGTCAAGCTCAACCACAACGAGCTCCTCACGTACCCGAACACCTTCTCCCAGATCATGTTCGCGGAGGTGGACCAGGCCTTCGAGCTCGGCGCCGTGGCCGTCGGCGCGACCATCTACTTCGGGTCCGACGACAGCAACCGCCAGATCGTCGAGGTCTCCCAGGCCTTCGCGCGCGCCCACGAGCTGGGCATGGCGACCATCCTGTGGTGCTACCTGCGAAACTCCGCGTTCAAGGTGGACGGCAACGACCACCACGCCTCGGCCGACCTCACGGGCCAGGCGAACCACCTCGGCGTCACCATCGAGGCGGACATCATCAAGCAGAAGCTGCCCGTGCGGACCGGCGGCTACGCGGCCCTGAACATGGGCTCCAGCGCCTACGGCAAGTTCGACGAGCGCATCTACACCCAGCTCGCGAGCGACCACCCGATCGACCTCACGCGGTACCAGATCGCCAACTGCTACATGGGTCGCGCGGGCCTGATCAACTCGGGCGGCGCCTCGGGGAAGAACGACCTCCAGCAGGCCGTGAAGACCGCCGTGATCAACAAGCGCGCGGGCGGCATGGGCCTCATCTCGGGGCGCAAGGCCTTCCAGAAGCCCCTCGCCGAGGGCGTCGCGCTCCTGCACGCGATTCAGGACGTCTACCTCGACAGGTCCGTCACCGTCGCCTGACGCCGGGTATCGTTCCCGGGACCGGACGGGGGAGTTTCGGTCAGGGAGCGGGCGTTGGCGGAGGAGAAGCCGACACGGTCACCGGTGCGCGTTCAGGACGCGGAGACGGACGACTACGCCCCGGTCGACCCGGAGGCGAGGGCCGAGCAGACCGACGAGTGGCCCGAGGTGAACCCCGCGGGCATCGCCCGCATGAAGCAGTCCCAGGGCTCCTTCCGACGCGGGGAGACGGCGCCTCCCGGGGAGCGCAAGAGCCCGTCCGTGGGCGTGAGCTTCTCGAACCCCACCCCGCCGAGCGTCCCCGCCGTGGGGAGCAGGCCGCCCACCCGGCTCGAGCCCCAGGAGGTCTCGGGTCCCCTGCCGCTCATGGAGGAGCCCGATCCCGAGGAGGCGGGCTTCCTCGACCCCTTCGGCGGCAACCCCGAGTGGTCCGGCTGGACCAAGAAGCTCGACGTCGAGGCGCAGGAGGCGGCCGCTCCCGCCACCGACTGGTCCCTCCAGAGCGTGGACCTGGACGTCGCGAAGCGGGCGGGCAAGGCCGAGCCGCTGGTCACGCTGGGGGAGGGCGAGGAGCCGACCGGCAAGTCCGAGGTCACCGGCCCTCGCATCCACGGGCGCGCCGAGGAGCGGAAGAAGGAGGACGAGGAGGCCGCGGCCGAGGCGGGGCCGCCGCCGCGTGAGCCCCGCAACTACAGCCAGTTCGTGGCGGTCATCATCATCCTCGTCATCCTCAACGTGCCCGCCATCCTCGTGCTGCACCGGTACATGACGTCGGGGACGTCGGAGATCGTCGTGGAGGAGGTCACCGAGCGCACGCTGACGCCCGAGGACCTCGCCGTGATCACGGACGAGATGTGGGCGCGGCCGGGGCAGGCCGCGGCGGTGCTCATCGAGTGGGACATGACCCCCGAGGAGTACAGCCGGCTCATGGCGCAGGTGAACACCGACCCCGAGCTGAGCGACCGCTACTCCCGGGCGCGACGGACCGGCCCGAGGGGGGAGCGGAAGGTGGAGCTGGGGACGCCCTCAGCCGGGCCCGGCCCGGAAGAGCCCGCAGTCGGTGGCGACGAAGACCCGTCCTGAGCCGTCCGCGGCGAGGTCGCGCGCCTGCCCGCACAGGGCGTAGCCCACCCGGTCGTCGGGGTCCCCCGCGGCGACGCTCCACAGCACCCCCGAGTAGGCCGCGGCGGCCCAGATTCGGTCGTGCACGGGCTCGTGGATCATGGCGCGCACCCCGAACGACAGGTGCACGCGGTCGACGACCTCGAGGGTCGCGTCGTCCAGCACCAGGGCGCCCCCCTCGAAGAACCGGCTCACCCACAGGCGTCCCCGCGCCGCGTCGTGGGCGAGGGCCCAGTTGAAGGGCCCCACGAGCCGCTCGCCGCGCACGTCGCCGTCGGGCAGTCCGTAGGCGAGGACCGAGGGCGTATGCCAGAGCCCGACGGCGAAGAAGCGGTCGCCGTCGGGGTGGAAGACGGCCGTCTCGACCTCGTGGGCCAGGGACAGCGCTCCGGCGCGCTTCCCGGTCGACGTGTCGAACCAGCGGGCGACGGGGTTGCTCTCGCAGGGGACGAGGACGTGCGTGGTGCCCGGGCGGGGGACCCAGTCGGACACCCAGCAGCCGGGCATCGGCACGTACGCGCCCTGGGCCCCGTCGAGGTCCACGGCGACCACCCCGCCCCTCTCGTCGCCCACGACCGACACCCAGGCCGTCCCGTCCACGGGGGGCCCGACCTCCTCGACCCCCACGCCGCCCGGGTCCCATATCTCCCAGGTGCGCTCGCCGTCCGAGGGGGTCCAGCGGCCGAGCAGGTCGCGTTCGCGGTCGGTGAAGAGCACGCCGCCTCTGCCGTCGGACGCGAGAGAGAAGAGGTCCTGCCGCGTGCTCACCTGGTCGACGTCGTCGGGGAGGCCCGAGGGCACCGTCCACATCCCCACCGTGAGGCCGCGCAGCGCGCAGACCGCCGCCCAGGCGAGGATCGGCGTGGCCGCCAACCCGAGGCGACGGGGGTCGCCGACGCCCCATGGGCCCGCGCGCAGCGAGTCCTTCATCCAGCGCGACGCCCCCGTCCCCACCCCCGCGGCGAGCAGGATGAGGCCCGCCGCGGACAACGCGCCCGCGACGTCCAGGGGCGCGGGTCGACCCCACGCCGGGCCCGCGACGATCAAGGCGACGGGCGCCGCGACCATCGAGCCCCGCAGCCGAGGCGCGAACCGGGCGGCCCCGTACGCCGCCGCGCCCAGCCCCAACCACACGCCTCCGGAGGTCCACGCGTCCCCGCCGGGCCACGCCATCCACGCGTCGCGCAGGCGAAACGCCGGGCTGTGCATGGACGGACCTTCGAGCAGCGTCAGCCCCGCCAGCCCCGCGAGGGCGACCGCGCCGCCCGCGACGGTCGCCCGCACCCCCGTGGGCACGCCGTCGCCGGGCGCCTCGCGCCACACCCGTCGCCCGACGAAGGCGGCCACGGCCAACCCCGACCAGAAGACGACCCGGTCGAGCCCCGCCCCCACCGCGCACAGGCCCGCGGCGCCGACGAACCCCGCCACGTACGCGACCGCCTCCACCGCCGTCGCGACCGGCCCCAGGCGCCGCGCGAAGACGGCCACGAGCGCGGCCGCGAGCAAGCCCGGCAGCACGATGCCGGGGCCGTGCAGCGCCGGGGGGGCGAGCTCGACCACCTCGCTGAGCTTGGTGGTGGCGGCCAGGACCCAGGCCTGGGTCCACGCTCCGACGGGGTTCCAGAAGCCGAAGCCCACGGCCAGAACCGCGGGGGCCAGGGCGGCGCCCAGGAGGGCCGCGGCGAGCCTCCCGGTGAGCCGAGGAATCCGCACCCCCGCATGCTACAACCGGCTGCCGATGAGCGACTGGACGGCCAACGACGAACTCTGGCGCGCCGCGCGTGAGTCGATGTTCCCCAGCAGCGCCTGGGCGGCCGCCCCGGCGGAGGTCGCGTCGGTCCTGAGGCTGGTGGGCGCCACCGACGCGCTCGACGTCCTCGACCTCCCCTGCGGCCCCGGCCGACACTCCCTGGCCTTCGCGAGCGCCGGACACCGCGTCGTGGCCGTGGACCGCACCGAGAGCTACCTCGACGAGCTCCGGAAGCGCGCCGCGGACCGGGCGGAGCGGGACGGGCGATCGCTCGACATCGAGGTCGTGCAGGCCGACCTCCGCGAGTTCGACCGCCCCGGCGCCTTCGACCTGGTGGTCAACCTGTTCACGTCCCTCGGCATGTTCCGCGACGACGAGGTCAACCGCGCCGTGCTGCGCATGTTCCGACGGTCCCTGCGGCCCGGCGGCAGCCTCGTCGTGGACGTGATGAGCCGCGAGATCCTCGCCCGCATCTGGCAGCCCACGCACGCGAAGCGGCTGGACGACGGCACCCTCCTCGTGTCCGAGCGACGTGTCGTGGACGACTGGACCTGGGTGGAGGTGTCTTGGACGTACATCCAGGGGGGCGTCGAGCGTCGCTTCGACCTCTCGCACCGCATCTACGGGGTGGTCGACCTCCGCCAGGATCTGCTCGACGCAGGGTTCTCCGAGGTCCTCGCGTACGGCGGATACGACGGTCGCCCCTACGGCACGGACGCGGACCGCCTCGTCCTGGTGGCGCGCGCGTGACCGAGTCGGCCCCCAGGTTCACGCGGCGGCACCTCCTCGCCATCGCGGCCGTCACCGGCGCGGCGGGCTCCATGGCCACGGGCGGCCGGGTCTGGACGTGGTGGGACCGCCCCGCCACCGAGGGCTACCGGATGCTCTCGGCGGACGAGGTCGAGCTGGTCGACTCGCTGTGCGAGGCCATCTTCCCGCCCGGCGGCACGCCCGCGATCTCGGGCCGCGACGTGGGCGCCGCGCGCTACCTGGACGACGTGCTCGGCGACGTGGTCGAGCCCATGGGCGACCTCCTCCGCCTCGTGCTGCACGCCCTGGACGACTGGTCTCGCGTCACGCGGTTCAAGGGCTGGTCGGCCCTTTCGATCGAGGAGCGGGGCGAGGCCCTGCAGTCCTGGACGCGGCACGGCTCGCACCTGGTCCGGGGCGCCGTCACCGGCCTCGTGATCTTCATCGTGGGCGCCTACACGACCCACCCTGAGGTGCAGGCCGCCGCCGGGTGGCAGTTCCCCTGCGGGTACAGGCGATGACCTTCCCCGCCGCCGAGATCGAGCCCCCGCTCCGCATCGACGCGCCCGAGGTCGTGCCGGATCTCGCCGCCCGGCTGGGCACCCGCGCCCGCCAGGCCGCGCTCGAGGCCCGGGGGGTCTCGGACGAGGCCATCCACGGGTTCGACGATCCCCTCGGCCCCCGGGAGGACGTGGACGTCGTCATCGTCGGCGCGGGCCCCGGCGGCGCCTCGGCGGCCCGCGTCCTCAGCCAGGCCGGCCTCGACGTGCTGATGCTCGAGGACGGCCCCGCCCGCTCGCGGTTCCGCTCGGCCTGGGGCAACGCCGCCCGCTACCACTATCAGGAGGACTACCTGATGGTCGCGGAGGGGCCCGTCCCCCTGCCCGTGGCGGCCGGCCGGGGCGTCGGCGGCGGCTCGCTGGTCAACTCGGCCATCTGCTTCCGCTCCCCGCGGCACGTGCTCGAGCACTGGGCGGACCTGCTCGACGACGCCCGCTTCGCCCCCGACGCGATGGCGGAGGTGTACGCCGAGATCGAGGCCCGCATCGAGGTCGTCCCGGTGGGCGAGGCCATCGCGGGCGAGAACAACCTGCTGGTCGAGCGGGGCGTGCGGAAGCTCGGCCTCGAGGGCGGGCTGCTGCGCCGCAACGCGCCGGACTGCATCGGCTGCGGCATCTGCAACATCGGCTGCCCGACGGGCGGCAAGTTCAGCGTGGACAAGAACCTCATCCTCGACGCCCGGCGCCTCGGGGCCCGGGTGCAGGCCGACTGCCGCGTCCAGGAGGTGCTCGTCGAGGGCGGTCGCGCCGTGGGCGTCGTCGGTCGCCTCCGCCACCCGGACACGCGCGCCGAGGGGCCGACCCTCGAGGTGCGGGCCAAGGCCGTCGTCCTCTGCGCGGGCGCCATCGGGACCCCCCGGCTGCTGCACTCCTGCGGGGTCGCCGACCGGCTCGGTCCCGTGGGCGAGACCCTCCACCTGCACCCCGGCTCGGGGGTCCTGGGACTGTGCGACTTCCCCGTGCACATGTGGCGCGGCGCGACCCAGGGGGCCTACGTCCACGACCGCGCCAACCCGAAGGTCCTGCCCCACACGTTCAACGCCCCCCCCGAGGTGTTCATCGCCCAGTCCGGCGCGGTCGGCGCCGAGGCGAAGAAGATGCTCTCGGAGCTCAACCACCTGTGCGGGCTGGGGGTCATGGTCTCCGACGACGGCGTGGGCTCCGTCCGCGCGATGAAGAGCGGGCGGGCGAAGATCAAGTACACGTGGAACCCGAAGGACCTCCAGATCCTCAAGGACGGGATGGTCCTCTCCGGTCGCGTCCTGCTCGCGGGGGGCGCGCGCGAGGTGTTCGCCCTGCGGCATCAGGCGGGGCGGCACACGGACGCCGAGTCCCTGCAAGCGGAGATGGACCGCACCGAGCTGGCGGACCTCACGCTCTACGCGTCGCACCCCATGGGGACCTCGCCCATGGGGCCCGATCCGGAGACGTCCGTGGTCGACCGAACGGGGCGGGCGCACCGCATGGAGGGGCTCTACATGGCCGACGCGGGCGTGTTCCCGAGCTCGCTGGGGGTGAACCCGCAGCTCACGACGATGACGCTGTCCACCGTGCTCGCGGCGGGGTGGGCCGAAGAGCTCGTGGGGTGACGCTCAGTCTTCGATGAGGCCGTCTGGTCCGACGGTCACCGAGCCCTGGAGGTCGGCCGCCTCGACCGTCGTCACCTCGCCGTCGGGCCACTCCACCACCAGCGCCGTCACCTCCGCGTCCCCCAGCCCGAAGCGGGCGATCGGGGGCAGGGAGCAGTGCACGCCGCTGGCGCCGGAGGCGAGCGCGCGGCGCTGGTGACGGTCGGCGGAGTCGAACAGGTCGACGAACGACCCCAACCCGTCGCGGTTGGAGGGCTGGTCCCAGCGGAGCCGGACCTCGAGGTGCCGGTTGCCGGTGGGCTGCCCGCGCAGGACCTGGGTGGGGCCGAAGAGGCTCGTCACGACCACGTCCAGGAAGCCGTCGCCGTCGAGGTCGGCGGGCATCGCGGCGCGGTGGAAGTTGCCGGTGGTCGACGGGACCGCCGCGGAGTGGTCGTGCAGTCGGCCCTCGTGCGCCAGGTGCAGGCTCACGGGCTGCGGCGCGGGCGGCTCGTCGAAGGTGTTGTGGTCCTTGTGGCCCCAGGCGACGAGCAGGTCCTGGTCGCCGTCGTCGTCCATGTCCACGAACTCGGTGCCCCACCCGATCCGATACAGGCGGTCGTCCTCCGGGCTCGCCCCGAGGGCCTGGGTGACGTCCACCGCGCCCTCCTCACGCACCGAGATCAGGCGCGTCGTCGAGTTGGTGTCCGACATCGCGATCTCGGGGCCGTCGTGCTCGTCGAGGTCCGCCCAGGCGACGCCCATGCCGTTGAGGGCGATGTCCATGCCGAACTCGGCGGCCGCCTCCACCCAGGGCTCGTCGGGCGCGCCGGGGTTCAGGAAGAGGGCGTTGGGCGCGAGGGTCTCCCCGAGGTCGCGCACGACGTACAGGTCCCGATCGCCGTCCTCATCGACGTCCAGCCAGGCGGCGCCGTTGGTCGCGCCCGGAGCGGCCCCCTCGAGCAGATCGGTGCGGTCCTCGAAGGCGAACCCACCCGTCCCCAGCAGCAGCCGGTCGTCCGCGCCCGCGATCAGCTCGTGGCCGGTCCCGGGGGCGAGGCGCTCGTGCATCATCAGGTAGATGTCGAGGTCGCCGTCGCCGTCGGCGTCCGAGATGCTGGCGCCGACCGAGCCCTCGTCCTCGGCGAACTCGTAGAGCGGCGGCCACTCGTTGAAGTCGCCGTCCCCGCTGCCCTCGAGCAGACGCACCGAGGTGCGGTCGTGCAGCAGCAGGTCGGGGAACCCGTCGCCGTTGAAGTCCGCCACGGTGGTCGCGCGGACCCCGGTGGTCGTCTCGAGCGTGGGGCTGACCGCCTGCTCGAAGGTGCCGTCGCCGTGGTTCAGGAAGACCGCGTTGTCCCCGTGCAGGGCCACCAGGATCACGTCCCAGTCGCCGTCGGCGTCGAGGTCGGCGATGGAGCCGCCGCCGCCTGCCTGGGCGTCGAGCTGGGACTCGAGGAAGTCGGGGAAGGGGGCCTCGAACGCCAGCCCGGAGGCCTCCGTCGCCTCCTCGATCGCGTAGTCGGACGAGAACGGCTCGGCCGGCTCCGGATCCTCTTCGGGGGGGGCTGCGGGCGGATCCTGAACGGAGGACTCGTCGGGGGCGGTGCAGCCGACGAGGACCAGAATCAAGAGTGAATTCAACGAATGACGCATGCCCGAAACAAAAAGAGTGAAAGCCACGCTAGATCGGTTTCGGCGCTCGGATCAAACAGAAATGGGCTCAACGCCCGACGCAACCCCCTTCGCCCGGGAGCCCGTAGGCGATGTTCCCGTCGTTGGTGGGGTCTGAGTCCAGGAACGACGAGAAGTACGTGAACACCTGCTCCTGGACGGGCTCCTCGCCCAGCGCCAGGTGCGCGTTGAAGCCGTTGTCGGACACCACGAACTGACTGAGGCCGCCCCCCGGGGCGCCGCACGTGGGCGCCGCGGCGACGTTCAAGCCGGCCACGCCCTGCACCGACGGGGTCACCAGGGTGAGGCCCGCGGCGCGCGCGAAGACCTCGGTCGCTCGGTTGGGAATCACGCCGTCGCCCCGCGACCACTGGACCAACACGGGGGGGCGCCCCTCGTCGGCGAGCCGTCGGGCGAACGTGATGGGATCGCCCGAGTCGAGGCCGAGCTGAGAGACGATCAGCGCCAGGTTGTAGGCGATGTCGAAGGGCAGGTCCGTGGGCGGGTCGGCGAGGATGCGCCCCTCGATCTCGTCGCGCATGCCCACGATGTCGATCACCTCCCCGTCCCGAAGGATCTGCGAGAAGGTGCCGCCGCCCACGTTGAGGACGACCGCGTCGAGGTTGTCGTCGGCCGTCGCGGCGATGCCTCCCACCAACGACCCCAGCGACTGGCCCAGGTAGACGAGGGGCCCGTCCGTCACGACGGGCCCGCGCTCCGGCAGCTCCGTGAGTGCCGTCATGTGGCGGCTCAGGATCAGCTCGTCCGACGCCGACTGCAGCATCGAGGCGGCGAAGGCGGGCGTGTTGAGCCCCCCCGCCAGCGCGACGATGGCCGGGAGCCCCGAGCCGCGGGCCCCGTGCAGGTCCCAATCGATGGACGCGGCCACGTACGGGCCCGAGTCCAGGTCGATCTCGGCCACGAACGACGCCCCTTGGTTGGCCGTCGCGGAGAGCGCGTGGCCGAAGATCATGGGGGTCGCCGGGTTCTCCGGGGTCACCGAGTTGGGGAGCACGATGGCGCCGTGCACCTCGAGGGTGCCTACCGGCGTGGGGATGCCCGCGGCGTCGCGGTGGATCGGGGCGTCGCGGTCGGCGTGCCAGAGGGGGACGTCGAAGGTGATGTCGAACCGCGTCTGCCCCTCGAAGGCGCGCGGCGGCTCGATCCGCAGGGCCGGCTGCTCTTCGTCCAGCCACGCCTCGGTGCCCGCCACGATCGCGTCCCAGTCCCCGCTCAGGGACTCCTCGGTGGCGGTGTGGAAGTCCCACAGCTGCACGACGCGGTCGGGATCCAGCCCGAGCTCCACGTCCACGAGGTGCACGAGGTCCCGGTAGTAGTCCCACTGCTCGGCGAGCTCGCCCGACGGCCGCGTGCGCGACAGCAGCGTCGCCATCGCGTCGTTGGGCAGGGGGGTGGTGCCCGAGATGTTGCGCAGGTCGTCGGTGATCACGACGGCGTAGCGGGAGCCCGAGGCGAGCCGCTCGAGGGGCGTGATCACGAGCATGTTCGCGCCGGTCTCCGAGCTCGGCACCAGCTCGGCCGCGAGCGGGATCCGGCGGCCGTAGTCCGTCGACGTGGCCTGGGCGACGACGAGCTGGACCGTGGAGTCGGGCTCCAGGGAGGCGAGGTAGGACGGCGGGAGCGTGGCGGGGTCGCTGCCGAGGGCCATCCACGTCGCGATCATGGTGGAGGGAGAGAAGCCGTCGGGGGGTCGGTCGGACAGGCTCGCCCAGTGGTCGGCGTAGTCCGCGTCGTCCGAGAGGTGGACCACGAACCCGGTGGGGGACGACGGCTCGGGGCGCGTGAGGCGGCTCGAGGGGAACGGGAGCGCGCACACCTCGGTGATGACGTTGCAGTCGCCGCCCACGGGCAGGGGGTCGGTGGTGGGGCGCTCGGTCGCGCAGGCCGCGAGCAGGAGGACGGGCAGCAGTCTGAGGGGTCTCATCGTAGGAAGATGCCTCCGGTCTGGACCCAGGGAGCCTCGACGGTCGTGTACTCGTCGACCCAGTCGCCGAGGTAGGGGCCGAGGTGCCGCGGCGTGATCCACACCTCGACGCGGTACACGCCGGGGCCGGGGGCCGCCACGTCGATCGGGTCCGCGCCCATCGTCTCGGCCACGACCGTGCGGACGCCCTCGTGGGCTCGATACAGCACGGTTCGCACGTCCGGCGGGGTCTCGTCGCGGGGGCTGCGCGGATCGAGCGTCGGCGGGACCACGTGCAGGACCGCGCCGTCGGCGGGCCCCTCGCCGCCCATCTCCAGGGCGGTCCCGGTGGCGCGGAAGTCGAACCCGAGGGGCGTGCCGATGCTCTCGAAGACCACGACGTTGCGGCCCCCGCGCAGCGCCTGCTTCGCGGACTCCGGAGTCAGCTCGCCGTCGATCCACAGGTGGTTGAGCATCCAGCGGAACGAGCGCCGGTAGGAGTCGATGCGCTCGAAGTCCCAGGCGGGCGAAGGGAGGACGTTTCGGTGCGAGTCGCTGCCGCCGGTGACGCCGATGGGTCGCACGGCGCCGACCGTCTCCAGGAACACGGCGGCGGGGTCGTTGACCGTCGCGAACCCGAGCACCGCGAGGTCCGGCTCGGGGGACGCCCGCCCGTCGCGCTCGGTGAGGAACGGACCGAGATCGCCGAGGAAGCCGAAGGGGTCGAGGCCGAGCAGCTCACGCAGGTCGGGGGCGAGGTTCGCGTGCAGCTGATAGAGCTCGAGGCCGTCGATCGGCACGTCCAGGAAGTCGGCCGGGTCGTGGGTCTCCGCGTGCGCGATCCACGCGAGCGCGCCCGCCTCCTTGAGCTGCGCGACGTTGTCGGGCGTGCCGTCCGCGTACAGCTCGGGGGTGCGCTGCGTGGTCCCCAGCGGCATCAACGGGTTCGCTTCGATGCCCGGGATCAGGAGGACGCGGCGCCCGTCGGCCATGGCGCAGTCGACGGAGTTGGCGATTGCGTTCCCCGCGTCGTCATACACCGGGATGTCGTCCCCGCGGAGCACGAGGAGGTCTTCGAAGGACTCGGCTTCGTCGGCGTGGCTGCGATGGTCGCTGAGGAACGCGACGTCGATGCGGGTGGCGCACAGCCCGGCCTTCAGCTCCGCGAGGCAGGACTCGTCCAGCACGCCGCCGGGCTGGGGTTCGCCGTCGCACGCGTCGTGGCTGTGAGGGGAGTGGAGGTGCGCGATCATCCGGTACGGGCGGGCGCCGCGCACGTCGACGTCGGACAGATCGGGCGTGTCGTCGGACCAGGGCGGGACCACGAAGGGCGTGGGCTCTTCGCCGTCGGGGTCGGTCGGACAGCCCGCCGACAGGGCGACGAGGGCGAGGGCGAGTACAGCCGGCCCGAAGTCATGGCCGGGTTGGACGCCGGACCGGGCGTGGAGCGCAAGGCGCGACGAGGAAGCGTGCCGAGGCACGCGAAGAGGAGCAACGCAGCGATGCGCGTCAGGGACAAGTTCATCCCGGTCAGGACAAGCGGTCGGCTGTACGAGAGAGAGGCGGGGCGCGAGCATCGGCGGAGCTTGGCATGCTCCGGGCCCCGCGCCACCCGCGAAGGTCTGCCCGTGTACCGAACGTCCCTGATCGTCGTCCTGCTCGCCACGTCCGGCTGCTTCAAGGAGATCGCCCCGGCGGGGCCGATCGCGGACGCGGAGGCCACCCTCGGGGCGCCGGTGGCGGCGTCCGGCATGACCTACTCGGGGTCGCCCGCCGTGGACTTCCCCGTCGCGCCGTTCCGCCTGTGGGGGCTCGACTTCCCCGAGGAGCTGCTCTGGGAGTTCGGCGACGACCCGACGTACGGGATGGTCGAGATCGCGCGGATCACCCGCCGAGACGGCAGCTCCACGTTCTTCGCCCTCGTCTCCGAGAAGGGGGGCCTCCAGCACGTCGGGACGGGAGACCCCGCGGACGTCGCCCTCGCCGCGGCGTTCCCGGCCCCCGCCTACGACGCCCGCCTCCGCGTGGTGCGCCTCGAGAGCGCGACCCACCTGTCCTACGACGTCGCCTTCCACCTCCCCGACGGTCGCCTCGTGCAGGGGCACCTCCAGTCGAAGAACGCTCACAAGGCCCCGACCGAGCGCAACGGCAACGCGATGAACCACAGCGAGGGCGCGGTCCTCGCGGTGTTGGACCTGCGGGAGATGGGGCTCGCGACGGCCACGGTCTACGTCGACGATCACTGGGTCCCGGTGCGCGTCCTGCTCCCGTTCGTGCCGTACTCGATGCGGCTGGTGCAGGCGGCGGGCGGGGTGGCCTCGGGCGACCTCCGGTTCGAGCGCGCGGGCGACGGGATCACCGCCACGAACGGCGCCGTGGAGACGACGTTCGCGGTCGCCGCGTCCGAGGACGGCGAAGAGCTCCGAGGGGCCGACCCGATCACCGATCACGTGTACCGGTACCGCGCGCTCGGGCCCGCCCGCGAGCTCACGTCGGTGACCCTCAGGCACGGCGACGTCGACGTGTTCAGCGCGCGCTTCAACCCCCCGCTGCCGGACCTCCGCTGGCCCCTCGATCGGACCTACAGCAGCCGCGTGGTGGCGGGCTCGAACGGGCAGGACGGGTACATGGTCGGCGAGGTGCGGATCGGTCCGCGGGAGGGTGGCGGCGCGGTCGTCGATGTACTCCCCGAGTCGCGGCGCTGGGCCTGCGAGCGGCCGGTGCGCACGGAGGTGACCTTCGAGGGCGGGGGCGTGAACCTCGCGGCCGTGATCGATCCCACGCTGGCCGCGGACGGCGCCGGGCCGGAGGGCTGCGCAGCCCTGGACAAGTAGCCGGGATCAGGCGGGCTTCGTGGCCACGATCGAGTGGAGAATCCCGGACCACCAGAGCCCGAACCCCTCGACCTTCACGTCCGTGAACCCGACCGCGCGCATGCGGTCGCAGAGCTCGTCCACCGTGTCCCAGTCCACGACGCTCTTCCACAGGTAGCTGTACATGCTGCTGCGGGGCGACGTGAGCTTGCCGAAGGGCACGATGAAACCCCAGGACAGGACGTCCCACTGGATCTTCTTGTCCTTGCGGTTGGCGAGCACGAACTCGTGCATGCCGAACCTCCCGCCGGGCTTGAGCACGTCGAAGACCGTCTGCAGGGCCAGGTCGGTGTCGGGGATGTTGCGGATGCCCCAGGACGACAGGACGGCGTCGAAGTCGCCCTCGATCCCGGCCCCGCGCGGGTCCGTGGCGTTCCCTTCGACGATGCGCACCTTCTGCGCGATCGGCTTGCTTCGCGCGATCGCGAGCATCCCGGGGCTCCGGTCGATCCCGGTGATGTCGGCGTCCGGGTAGGCCTGCAGGGTGGCGGTCATGGACTGTCCGGTGCCGCAGCACACGTCCAGGACGCGCGGGGCGGTCCCCAGCTCCATGCGCTCGGCCGTCTTGCGGATGTTCCTGACGAACGTGAAGTCGTAGGTTCCCAGCCAGTCGTAGCGGCGGGCGATGCCGTTGAACTCGGCGGAGATGTCCTGCTTTCGGGCGGTCAGTTCGGGTGCGGTCACGGCGCCTCCTCGGCCGGAGAGTGCCACGTGTACGATTGCTTTGGAGGTGTCCCCGTGACTCGAACGCGACTCGGCCTGCTCCTCATCACTGCGGCCTCGGTCCTCCTCTGCCTCGGCTGCCCGACGCGGGGGGCGGGCGACGACGACGACGCGACGGACGACGACGACGCGGTCGAGCTGCCCGTGGTCCCGGACCCCGGCGACGCCCAGGACGACTGGGCCCTCGAGGTCTGGGACGAGGCTTGCTGCAGCACGCCCGAGACGGCCTACCCCGTGGGCACCGTGACCCGCGACGCGGGCTACATCCAGGGGTTCTTCGACTCGACCCTGAGCTTCTTCTACGTGTTCCGCACGAACACGGGGATGGCGCAGTTCACGTTCCCCGACTGGTTCGAGGACGTGCACCTGCACGAGGGCGACGGCCTGCGGTTCGGCGCCGAGATCGAGCCCGCGTCGAGCACGGACTCCTCGGTGACCTGGGACGTCGAGGAGGACCACGTGTACGTCCTCGAGCTGGCCTCGGAGTTCGAAGGCTTCTTCTGATGACGCCTCGCCGCTCGGTTCGAGCGGCCTCCCCCTGACAGCGAGCACCGAACATCCTCCGCCGGCAGAAACCGCTTGGGCGCGGCGACGGGTGTCGCTAACGTCCGCCGCCGTCTCGTATGGAGGGATCCGAGTTGTCGCGTTTCGTTTTGCTGTTCGCCTCACTGCTGCTGCTGCCCGCCGGTTGTTCCATCGGCTTCCATGAGATCGACCCGTCGGGAGCCGCCGCGCTGCCGGACGACGACGACGCCGGCCCCGACGACGACGACGCGAGCGGCGACGACGACGACGCGGGTGACGACGACGACGCCGCAGACGACGACGACTTCACCGTGGACGACGACGACGCGGTGGACGACGACGACGCGGTGGACGACGACGACGCGGTGGACGACGACGACGCGGTGGACGACGA
>Ga0114932_10000043_pt1 | contig 129869 bp, 124 predicted proteins | sample 2SBtaG_2_FD_87286 | JGI IMG/M metagenome (GOLD analysis project Ga0114932, IMG submission 87286) | Deep subsurface microbial communities from Kolumbo volcano to uncover new lineages of life (NeLLi) - 2SBTROV12_ACTIVE470 metaG | ecosystem: Environmental > Aquatic > Marine > Volcanic ...
CACCCATATCGGCTGTCATGGCTTGAATAATTTCTGAAAAATCCAGATCATCCGTTGCTAATATAACTTCATCTAAACCTAATTCCATCAAAGACGATATCTTCCCTTCTGAAGATGTTATTCCAAAAGTAGAACATCCCATTGCTTTCGCAACCTGAGCAACATGGATGCCTAAACCACCACTAGCTCCTGTTATTGCTACAGATGAACCAGAAGGTATATCGGTAATGTCTGTTAATGCCTGTATCCCTACACCTATTGGACAAGTTAGTAAAGGAGCAATATCAGAACTCACAAAATCAGGGATTGTTAGTGCAGAATTTTGTTTCACAGCCAAAAATTCAGCAAATCCTCCTTGAGAACCATGCCCAATTCCAATTCCATTTTCACATCTGTGTTCATTATCTAATAGGCACTGCTCACATACCCCACAAGATTGCGTTAATAAGGTAACTATTCTTTCACCAATCTTAAATCCCTCTACTTCTTCTCCTTTTTCAATAATCTCACCACAAACCTCGTGACCTAAGATTGCATCACTGGGTATACCTCGTCGCAATGTTCCATTCATTACTAAAAAATCATGACGGCAAAATCCAGCACTCAACACTTTTATAAGTAATTCATCAGATTTAATTGTAGGTTCAGGAACCTCAGTATAGGATAAAATCGGAACTGCTCCAGGCTGTTTTAATACTACTGCTTTCACAAACCACTTTCCTTTATATTAATTCTTATAAACGTTAGATCCATCCAACCAATCTAAACGAATTGGGCTAAATGCATCTATCTCTTCAGTTTGCTCTATAGCCTCAGCACTATGATCGACATTAGAAGGTATATGTATTGTTTGTCCAGGACTAACGATAGCCTCTTCTCCATCAATGATAAATAACAGTTTCCCACTTAAAACATGAGTTATTTGTTCGCTCTCATGTTTATGTGAAGGAACCTTAGCTCCTTTATCAAATAATATTCTTCCAAGCATTACTTTTTCACCAAGTGCTATTTGACGAGTTACACCAGGTATAAATTGTTCTTTTGGAACATCATCCCATGATATTGATTGGCTAGACATGTATCCTCCTATTTTTCTTCGATAATAATTGTTTTTATCAAATCGCCTTCATAATTTGGAGCTTTTGTAGGGTCTCTAAAAGTTATGTTTTTGACCACATCATCAAATCCTGCTACAACCTTACCAAAAACAGTATGACAAGGTATTCCTATATATTTACACTGCTTCTTTTCGCCATTTTCCATTGTATCAAGCGAACGCTGTGGAGAAAGAGTTATATACCACTGTGCGCCAGCAGAATCAGTTACCCCTTTATTTGCCATTGCAATAACACCTGTTTCATGGGATAGATCATTATATTCATCTTGAATGGTATATCCAGGTCCGCCTCGTCCTGTACCTGTAGGGTCGCCTGATTGTGCCATAAAATTACGAATGACTCTATGAAATGTAATATTATCATAGTAACCCTCTTGAGATAGCGAAACAAAATTATTCACGGCTATTGGTGCTTTATCTGGGTATAATTCTAATACTATTTCACCTTTAGCAGTAACTATTTTTGCAATATATATTTTATTTATATCTATTCTCATTTCAAAAGGTTCAGTTCGATATGCCTTAGGTGTTGGTGTTGGTGTAAGTCGTAATTCTGATACTGTCGGTGATTTATCATCTAAACGATGATCAGTAATACTACAACCACTTGAGAATAAAATAGAAATTACTGTTATACACAATATGAATAATCTATTCGTTTTTCTCTCCAAATAAGTCATCATTGTCCCTTTCAATATTTATTATTTCAGTAGCTGTTTTTTCTGGATTAATAAAATTTGTTAAAGTATCATTTGATCTGACATCTATCACAACAGGCATGGGTAAAGCATGCCCTATAACTAATGCTTGTTGTTTTGGCGCTAATGTAGATACAACGCTTCTTAAATCTCTAGAAGATCCTGCCAATATAGAATCTATATCACGATTATCTTCTAATTGATGAATGAATTTTGTCCCCAATTGACTAAGAACTTCAGCATCAATTCCACTTGGTCTTTGATCTACTACAAGTAATGTTACTTTCCATTTTCTCATTTCTCGAGCTATAGTTCCAAAAATAGTTTGGCTGGCAACTTCAGAATTCAAAAATTTATGAGCTTCTTCAATCGCAATTATTAATTGATTATCCTGTTCTGCCCATCTTTCATAAATTCTACGAGTGATCAAACTTGTTACTAAAATATAAGCAGTTTCATTGCTTTGATGAGATCCAAAATCAAGAATTACATGTTTACCTCTTTCTAAGGATGTGAATATTCTCTTTATGGATTCTTCTGCGGGATTTTGTTGCAAAAATTCAAACTTTTTAAGGATTTCTAATCTTCTCCACAATGTATGTAAAACTGTATATAGTTGACCTGTACGTTCAGCTGCCGCACTCAAACTATTTATATTTTCTTTATCTTCACTAGGTTCCATATTTAAAAATATGCCCAGCCATTTTTCACCGTACGATCTATCTAAGGCATGTGCGGCAAGCAAACCTGCAGAAGTTAAGTTTAAGGTCTCTGATAATATTTCGATATCTTGGACCTCTAGGTCACTATAAGAAACCATAATTTCAGCATCAGGTCGAACTTGACCTTTATTAAAAGATTTTCCAAGCGACATCACTTCTACTTTTGAGGGAAATAGTTGTTTTAAACTATGTATTTTTTTTCCAGATTCATCATTTACTGAATCACTATAATCTCTGTGCATATCAAATATTAAATTAACACCTAGATTTTTTTTAATAATTTCCGATAATAAAACTCTAGTTAAAAATGTTTTACCGGTGCCTGTTTTACCAAAAACTCCATTTGAACGCTTAATCAATTGCTCGAGATCAAGATTAATTTTTACCTCTTCATCACGACCTTTTGGGGTACCAATCCAACCATGATGTTCATCTTCAGAACCAAATATCTCTGTATAATCTTTGCTTGTAGCTCTATACACTGGGGAGAAATGTGGAGGTACTGTCGTCGCTGGGCCAAAACTACTGTTATCTAACCCAAGTTGATCAAATTCATCGAAATTCGAATCTAAAGATACTGCTAATTGTAAGCTAATTTTTAGAATAGTAAATGCACTAGTTCCTGATAAAATTGAGGTGACAAAAAAGTCAGAACTACTTGGAGGAAATGATCTAAGAGATGAATCTGAAGATTGTAATAACATGTCTGAAATAATTCCGAAATACCGTTTTTCACGTCCGTCAATGGTAATCCCATCACCAACATATAAGTTTTCAACAGAGTATTCTGGATCAAGTCTTATTTCCAAGCCAGCTGATAAAGAACCTCCTACTAATGTGCCTATTTTCTGTTTGATTTCTGTACTACTCATTTATTGGTCCTCTACCTAATTTCCTGAGCAATGAAATTAATTTTTGTTGATCGTGATGAAAATTACCTGCTACATCTTTGCCTGTATCATGTAAAAATTTTTCAGCATCATTATGGTATCCAGAAATTCTTCTAATTGATATAGAAAAGATTTCCTCTGTGATAATATCTAATCCTTCAATTAGTAATTCCAAAAATGCTCTTGTGTTAGTAAATGCCAATATTTCTTCTTCATCTAATAACGATATTCCAGTATGTATTTTGGCTGGAAGTAAAGGTAATTCATATATATATGTTTTTAGCTGATCTACGTGCCCCAAAATAAAAATTTCTGCTTGAGTTCTAAAAAGCAATGATAAATGAGGATTATCTTCGTATAGTTTCTCTGGTTCGTTTTTGAAAGGTCCACGAGCAATTGGTCTTCTAGATGGATCTAGCGGCTCCGTAAACACATTAAATACTATACCAATTATTGAAGGATCATCCAGAGTTTTAATTAAAGTGCCTAATTTAGGAGCTTGATAAAGTTCATAACACTGGACAATTAAACTCTTCGTAGATGATTCAATAATTTCTGCAATGGGATTCTGATTTTTCATAAGTTCTCTCAATTTTATTGAATGATTTTATTATATCAATAAATTAAACCCATCTATATTTTTTTGAACGGTCTTTTTGTGATGTATTATAATTTATTCCTTGTTGAGCTAATAAACGATCTAATAACATTTTAAAATTCTCTCTATCGGTTGTATTTATAACAGCCTGTTCGTGTGACTCCATAACAGAAACTGGGTAGCCAAGTCCTTTGTTACACTGGTCAATAATCAAAGAATGGCTTAATTCTAATAAATCGGGATTATTTGCTGTCCAGTTAGGTAATTCTATTCTGGCTATTTCACCAAATATATTGAGATAATAAAAATTAATCCCATATTCTTCTGTATAATATTTTTCGATAACATTTGATGTGCTTTGGAATAGTGAAGACCTAGCATTATCAGGAAGGTATTTAATGAATATATCTCTATCTCTAATACCCGAAACTAAACTACATCCTTCTTTACAGGGGTTATTGTTAGAACAATGTTCATTACATAAACAAATTCTCAACGAATTAGTTACATCTGATGTATCTGGATAACTGAGATACGAAGCCAGAATAACCTTTTTATCTGATAACTTTTTTATTCGATCTAGTTGTTCTAAAAATTGCCCTTGAAGCAATTGATCAATAACATATTCTTGTTCTCCAAGAATTGACCATAAAATTAATGATCCATCTATTAGAGCTAAAGTAGGAGTACCGTCAGCATAGTTCTCTAATGTATCTGCAAGAAAACTAAGTTCCATAACTGCGCGTTTAACACCCATCAAATTTCCCTGTAATGGTGAACGGCTTGTAGAATTGCTATCAAATATATGTAGTTCAGAATCACCAATATAAGTTAAGGGAGAACTTTTCAAAATAGCACTTGGGTTAGACCCATAAGTGAATATCACTGTACCTATATTCAAAACTACACATTTAATTGGACTATGCCTGTCAACATCAATATGAGAGCCATCTACTGCAATAACGCGATAATCTTGAGGTATTTGTTTTGGATCATAAATTGTAGCATTATTATCTAAAAACTTGGCAGCTAACCATTTATGATTACCTTCATTTCTTTTTTGCTCTATAGTTTGTGGATCAGTTTTTTTATAAAAATCGATTAATTTATCCACGCGTTCATGATGCAAGCTATCATCGGATTTGATTGATTTAACCGCTTTTTGAAGTTTTTCAGTTATTAGCTCAAAATCGAAAGGCATAATTCTATCTCAAATTTATCTTGTTACTAAATATATTGCTATTCCAGCAAAGATTACTCCTAGGATCTTGGTTAATTTAATTTCTTCACCAAGAAAAATTAAGCTCAAGCAAACAGCTATGACAAATGACATCGAAAATATTGGAGATACTATAGATGCTTCACCTTGACTCAGTGCGTAATAGTAAGACATGACAGCTAAACCTAAAAATCCACCCGCAATAGCCATTAATGACCACACCCCTAAAGAAATATTACCATCTATTTCGGATAGTACGCTATGTCGATTAATCCAGAAGAAAATAAATGATATAGCTACTAAAATACCATTGGTAATCAAAACAACAATTTCATTGGGTACATACTTTAAAGATACTTTCGTAAAAAATATAGCAAACCCATAACTACACATAGCAACTCCAGCCCATGTAAGATATCCCATATACACTCTCTCTCTACTTGATATTCAGAGATCTAAAATCTCCATTTCTCTTAGTTATTTTTAGCTCATCTAGATGTTCTAAAATGAGCAATGCATTTTTTCTGCTAATACTGAGATAATCCCTCACCTCAGCAACCTTAACACCTTGATTGTTTTTCATCAATTCAATTATTTTATTAACTATCATTTTGTATTCTTGAGAACTCATTACAATTTCCGAATCAATTTTTATTAAATAATTTCCTTGTATCATAAGGTTAACTAATTCTCTATTCTTGAATGCAGAATTTATATTACTAAATAATTCAGATCTAGCTATATCTAAATAGTCATTAATCAATAACTTGTCACTCTCACTTACATTAATAGAAAAGTGGCTTGAAGATACAAGCTGGTTATTTATTATTACTACTCCATCATCATTAAGTTTGTTTATTATCATTGATAAATATGAATCAGATATCTTCAATATCTGATTTAATTCATTGATGGTACAACCCTCGCGATAAGGGAAATTTGTATGATATTTGTTCAAATACTTTAAAGTTAGATTTTTTATTTCTTCATAATAAATACTAGAAATCAAACCATCACTTCCATCATCATATTTTGAATTTAATACAATAATTTCTTTCTGTTGGGTTAATTTATTAATAAGAGGTGTGGTTTCTTCTACAGGGAAATTTGTTGAAGAGGACAATAAATTGATATTACTAATTCCTAAATCTAAAAGGTGTTGTAGAACAATATCCTCAGGTTTACCTTCAGATAAAGTATACAAACGTTCAATCAAACCTAGGTCACTTCGTTTATGACGATTCACATCTGTTTCAATAATTATTCCACCGCCAATAGTTATATTTGATGTTCTAATTATAAATCGATCACCAGCTATGCACGGGAGCATATCTTCAAATACAAATTGAGCTAATCCTTCATCTCCCGAAGCAAGTGCATTAGAAGTAAGTAACCTGACTTTGACCATCGATTCTGATGCACCTGTGTAAAACATCACAGATGAATTGTGTCGGAGTATTTTTTTCGTATTAGACACCAATTTTAATTGTACATCTACTGCTCGAGTTACAGATAACCAATTTGGAATTGTTAGGGTATCCCCACGTACAATATCTTGATGGGAAATACCTGAGATATTTACAGCTACACGATTCCCAGGTTCGGCATGATCATATGGTTTATTATGTATATGTAAACCACGAATTCTACCCATTTGGTGTGATTTGACCAATTCAACTTCTTGTCCAACATCCAAAGATCCTTCAATCAATGTTCCTGTAACAACACTACCAAACCCACTAATCACAAATGATCTATCGATTGCTAATCTTGGTTTACTTTTAATTTTATTAGAATTAATTAGTTCTGCTTCTTTTTCTATTTGCAATATCAAATCATCAACACCATCACCGGTAACAGAAGAGAGCTCAATTATTGGGGAATCTATGAATAGTGATTCTTTTAACAAATCACTAATTTCTTCTTTAATTAGCGTAATCCACTCTGAGTCTACTAGATCTTTCTTAGTTATAGCGACAATAAGAGATTGTATTTCTAACAGGTTGATAATTTGAAAATGTTCTATTGTTTGAGGCATTATTCCTTCATCGGCAGCAATTACCAGTACTGCCATGTCTATACCCCCAACACCTGCTAGCATATTTTTTATAAATTTCTCGTGGCCGGGAACATCTATAATACTAACTTCTTGACCACCTGGAAGATTAAACCAAGCGAAACCTAAATCAATGGTCATCCCTCGTTTTTTTTCTTCAGATAATCTATCAGGATCTGTACCAGTAATCCTTTCAACTAGAGCTGATTTACCGTGATCAATATGACCTGCAGTACCTATAACAAACATTATCTATCCTTAAAGAAATTTATAAAAAACTTCATTAGCGAGTAATCTCCCTCGCTTTGTTAATTTTATTGAAGTATTAGTTATTTCTAATAGCCCTATATAAATTAACTCTTCGATTTCTTTTTCATACTTTCTAGATATTAAATCAATAAATGATTGTGTAAATATTGATTTATCAATACCTTCAACCAATCTCAAACCAAGAATAAATTGATCAGCAATTCTTGTATTATCATCATAATCCTCAATTTCAGAAACAGCACAAAATCCTTTTTGAATTTCAGTATTATCCTGTATTAATTGACCTTTTTCTAATAGATTAATATATTCATTAGGAGAATTCACATTCCAAAATCTTAGCCCTGAGTAAAACGAATGAGCACCAGCACCTATTCCAATGTATTCTTGAGAATACCAATAAGTTAAATTATGCTTTGATTCTCTACGAGGAAGACTCCAATTAGATATTTCATAATGAGTATATCCATTATTATTCATTTCTTCTTCAATGAATTCATACATATCAGCGGCAAGATCGGAATCAGGATTAGGCATCAACCCCTCCGTTACCATCCAATCAAATTTTGTATTTTTTTCAATTGTTAAACCATACATTGAAATATGATCTGGATTTAATTCTAATGCTTTGTAGATCGTAGATTTCCAGTCAGCAATATTTTGACCAGGAATACCATATATAAGATCTAAACTAAGGTTGTCAAAACCTAAAGATCTTGCTGTCAAAAACCCTTGTGATATTTCTATAAGTTCATGATCGCGTCCCAACACACGTAAAAATTTATCACTAAAACTTTGTGCTCCTATGGATAAACGATTAATATTACTATTTTTCCATGATAGGATTTTTTCTTCAGATAAGTCATTGGGGTTACATTCTATAGAGATTTCTGCGTCTTCTAGTAAATTAAATTTGCTTTTCAGTACTTCCATGATGTGCTTAATATGGTTCTGTGATATATAAGAAGGAGTACCACCTCCAAAAAATACTGATTTAATATTCTTATTTTTTGAATTCAAATCAATATATTTAGACCAATTTGTTAACTCAGTGATTAAAGACGTAATATAATCATCAATCAAATGTTCTATATTTTCATAGGTATTAAAATCACAATAAGGGCATTTCGTCCTACAAAAAGGTATATGAATATATAAAGACAATGGTTCCATATTATTTGTTAGCTATAATAAATTATTAATATGATATAATACACCACTTTATGTACGGTTTGAAAAGGTAATATTAAAATGCAGAAAAATACTTATAAATCAAAAGCCGAATTGCGAGTACGATGGTCTGAATGTGATATGCAGGGTATCGCATTTAATGCAATATATATGGTTTGGTCCGAAATTGCATTTCAGGAACATTTTCGCTCTTTGAATTTAAATATCTATGAATTGGGTAAGGAAAATATATTTGATACAGTTATTGTACATTCAAATATTGATTACAAATTACCTGCTAGGTTAGATGAAATTCTAGAAATATATACTGGAATAAAAAAAATTGGAAACTCAAGCTTCATAATGGAATTCGAAATCATGAATCAAAAAAATGAATTGCTAACTTATATCGAAAATACATATGTAAGCTATGATCGAATAAAAGAAAAATCAAAAACTATACCAGAAGATATTAGAAAAATATTATCTTGATTTTTTGCCAAAAGGCAATCTTAATTCACCTTGTTCCCACATAACCAAAAATTGGCATGCTATAAATATAGAGCTGTACGTACCAACGACTAACCCAATTAGTAGTACATAGAGAAAATTACGTATACTTTCTCCACCTAAAAATATTAGCGCTAATATAGTTAATAAGAGGGTAACACTGGTATTTAGTGATCTGCCGATCGTTTGAGTAATACTCTCATTAACAATCATCGATAAAGGTCTATCTGGATCTATTGTGGCGTTCTCTCTGACTCTATCAAAAACTACAATCGTATCATTTACACTATACCCAATTACTACTAATATTCCTGGTATAAACATTGCATTTATCTCTAACCCCATAAATTTGCCAAGAAGTGAAAATAAACCCAAAACAATAAGAGAGTCATGAATTAAGGCAACGATTGCTGCAACGCCATAGCGAAATGGATTTAATACACCCCGAAATGAATATGTTACATATATTAGTATCCCAACCGAAGCAACAACAACCGCAATAATTGCATTATTCACAGTGTCATTTGCTACAACCCCTGAAACAGTCGCAACATCTACACTTGAAATTGTTGATAAATTTGATAAATCTTCTTCTATTAATAAACGATCGGATTTTGTCCCAACAGATTCATTTCCTTCTTCTAATTTAGTCATTCGAATAAATACTGTATCAATTCCACTTTGTTGAACAGTTGCATCATCAAAGCCTAATTTATTTAGTCTTTCTCTGACAGAATCAGCCTTGATTTCAGAATCAAAAACTATAGTTAAAGTGGATCCCCCAGCAAAATCAATTCCCAATGTTAAGCGAGGAGGAACTAGTAAAGAACTTACACAAATTACGAGTAATACTGCCGAAATTGCAAAATACCAAAATCTTCTTTTTACTATATCCATTATTTACCCTCGAGATGTTGTAATATTTTCAGGCGAAAATAAAGATTTCCACTTTCCAAAAATTGTCGAACTCATTATTTGTAATAAAACTTTACTAACAAATACAGATGTGAATAAACTAACTAGTACCCCTATTGATAATGTAGTACCTACTCCCGCAAGCGTAGTCGCTCCGAGTCTTTGTCCAAACCATATTAAAACTGCACTGGTAATAAGTGTTGATATGCTAGCATCTCTGATAGCAGTCCAAGCTCTATTAAATCCAATGTTAATTGATGATAAAAGGGTACGACCTAATCGCAATTCTTCTTTAGTTCTCTCAAATATTAATATATTAGCATCGACTGCCATACCTATAGACAATATAAATCCTGCTAGACCAGCAAGTGTCAAAGTAACAGGGATTAATTTAAACAATGTTAGTACAATAGCCGTATACAAAATAAGACTAAATGCTGCAATGAAACCAGCTACACGATAATATAAAACCATAAATAAAAGAACAAGTAATAGCCCAGCAATACCAGCTGTTAAACTCTTACTCAATGATTCTGCGCCCAAAGTAGCATCTACTGTTAATTCAGAAATGAGTTCTAGTGGAACTGGTAATCTACCAGATTCAAGTTGAATCGCTATAGTATTAACTCTATCAAATGTAAACCCTTGCCCTTCTATAAATGCAGATCCTCCCAATATAGGTTGAGAAACACCAGGTGCAACAATTTCTTCCTCATCAAGAAAAACAACAAATCTATCAGGTGTGGAGGTTCCTCTTGTAGCAGATAATTTTGTTGTTAGTTCAGCAAACACCTTAGTTCCTTCACTATCAAATTCAACATTAACTATTGGTGCTCCTGTCTGAGGATGAGTACCAGCATAAGCTCGATCAAGATCATCCCCGGTTAAACCAGTTTCCTGGTCTGACTGATTCTCTTTCACATCACACGGGAAATACTCTATACCATCTGCAACTAATCGGTAATTTTCCAAACATGTACGTTCAACAAATCTTAATTGGGCGGTTCTTCCAATTAAGGTTTTGACTTCTTCAACATTATTTAATCCTGGTAATTGTACTAATATTTTATCCCCGTCCATTGATTGAATTATAGGTTCTGAAACACCGTAAGGATTAACTCTTTGATTAATAATATCAACGACACCTTCCATCTGATTAGCAGTAGGAGTTGCCGGAATATCGGTAACAATATATTTACTTGTTGTACCAATATAGAGTTCCAAATCTTTTTTTAATATATCCTCGTCTGGGGTTCGAGTTGACATCTCAGTATTAATAATTACGAGTTTGCCATCGTTAACTTTGACACTTTTATTGCTTGATCCCAAATTAGAAAAGATTTCTGTAACAAATTGCTCAAGTAAGATAGCTTGATTTTCTTCTGCAAACTTAATTGAAAAAGTAAATTCTTTAAGATTTTCAAGATCTTCTTCATTTCCTAAAATAAATAGCATTTCATCGATATTAGATATTCTGTATTCCAAACGACTTTCAATACCAGGCAAATAATTTGCTAAACTTATTATTTCACTTGTTTCTCTTAATTTTAAATCAACACTCAACTGGTTATTACTATCGATCTTACCTATACTTGCATATATTTGCTCTGGGTCTAACAAGTTTGCTAAATGAAAGGTTACTATACTTTCATTAATTGAATTCACATTAGGAACGTCTGAAAATTCAATTTCGATATTCTTTGTTCCTCTTGCTTGGTATACTAAGTGACTACCTCCTTGAAGGTCTAACCCTAGTTTCATACCAAGTAAAGAATCACTTCCTCTTGAAAAAGTCCAGCCACCTAGATTTAAATCCCATTTACTTGGGAACAAGGCTCCAAAAGTAGCAAGCCCAATCACAAGTATCATTAGTAACCTAATTATATTACTTCTATTAATTAACAAAACTCATTTCCTTATCTATTTATTTCCCTATTTAATATAACTTTTGCATATTGAATAGCATCTTCATATTCTGTAATTTTACCAGAAATTACCTCTTCTTGAATTTCCTCTAAGATGTTACCAATAATAGGACCAGAAGATAAGCCCAATTCTTGCATTAATTGTTTACCATTAACAAGTCTGTCATACTTTGGATCATCTTGCTGTTTTGTACCCTGTAAATAAATATGATTCACCTTTGTTGTGTAGTCAACCCATTCTTGTTTTTCCAATAGTGGGCCGCGGGCAGCTAAATAGTCAGCTAAATTTAGATATATAGTATCAATTGCAAAATCTTCTGAACTACGAAAAAAGCGATAAATTGCTTTGTCTGAGGGTAGCTGACCTTCATGGCTCATTTGACCCGGCCTAAGGTGATGATCAATTATTATACTAATTCCTCGTATATGTTTTTTAGAGAATCGAAGGTTTTTGAGTATCCCTTCAGATAGTATTGCACCTTCTCTATGATGACCTTTAAATCTTATTCTTTCATTATCAATAGTTTTAGTATGAGGTTTACCGATATCATGTAAAAGGCATGCTAATTTAACTACTGAATATCTTGAATAGCCTGAAATACTTTGATTCATAAAATAATCTTTTAATTGTGAATTCCAATGGATTTCATTCAAGATCCAATCATCAATATTTTTGTAGTGAATAATATTTTCAAAATACCCTACTGTTTGTACATTGTGTTCAAAAATATCCCAATAATGTTCTTTAGGTTGGTCTTCGTCAACCCCTAGTTTTAACTCAGGAATTAGATTAAATAGCAAGTTTAAGCTATTTAACTGGTTTATGGCATTCATAGATCCAAAATCAAAAGACATAATAGCCATTAATTCATCATGGACTCTTTCTGGTGCACAATTTTGTATTAATTTAGAATCTTCACGAATTTGTTTTGTAGTTTGATTATCTATTTCAAGATTTAGAAATTCAGATAAACGAACTGCACGAAGCAATCTTATGGTGTCATCTTTGAATATATCTTTATTTACTGCTATTAATTTTCTTTGGTTTAAATGTGATAAGCCCTTTAAAGGATCTAAAATATATTGTATGGGATTTTCAACAAGTAATTTGTCTAGAGGGATATATAATGTGTTAATAGTAAAGTCACGAGTAAGAGCGTCATTCTCTATAGATACCACTAATTCTGAAATATCTATATTTAAAATTACATCACTTTTGCTATAGGTGATACGAAAAATATTTCTGGTCTCATCCAATACAAAATAATTTGATTTAAGAGTCTTTGAAAGTTCTTCAGCAAATACTTCAGGATTAGTAGAAACGACTAAATCTAAATCTTTAGGTTCTATACCTAATGCTAAGTCTCGAACAAAACCTCCACAAGCATAAATACTGAAATCCTTGTATGTAGTTGTTATTAACTCTGTAACATGTCTATATAAAATATCTTTAGGCATTATCGTTTCACTTTTATGAGCTAATCTCTTTGGCACTTACCTCTTCGTCTTCAATATCCGTTTCAGTTTCATCAGTAATTTTTCGTAGGCTTTCATGACTTTTTAAATGATCTAGATATAAAATACCATTCAAGTGATCTATCTCATGTTCTAATGCTTGTGCTAATAATCCAGTAGCGTCTATTTTTATTCTTTTACCGTCTAAATCCTGTGCTTTTACTTTTACACTTTCTGCCCTAAAGATATTTCCAATATATCCTGGTACGCTTAAACATCCCTCTTCCACTTCTCTTTCGCCTGACATTTCAGTAATTTCAGGATTAATAATATAAATTGGTTCATCTTCTAAAGAAGTTTGAATAACTGCAATTCTTTTTAAAACACCTACTTGATTAGCTGCCAAACCAACACCATGAGCATCTTGTAGTGTTTCAAACATATCTAACGCTAATGTTTTTATAGAATCGTCTATTTTTTTTATTTTATGTGCTTTTATTTTTAGAATAGGATCAGGAACTATTCTAATTTCTAAAATTGCCATAAAACCACCTTTTAATTTATTTCAGTTATACATTATAGATTCGTTATTTGATAAGTGCAAAGATATTCTAATTAAATGACAAAGGATCAACATCAATAATCCAATTGTCAGGGATTTTTATTCTATTCATAATATCTCGGGGATTTGGGCCTCGGAGTATTATTTGCCAACGATATTTCCCTCTTAATTTATTATAAAAAGATGGAACAGGGCCAGAAACATCAATGTACCAATAATCCCATTTACTTCTTATTTGCATAAGTTCTCTCTTCATTCTTTCAGCTTCTTTTTGGGCTCTTTGGGCATCAAAATGAGAATAAACTAATTTGATTATCCTACTATATGGAGGCAAATTATGAACTTGTCTAAATTTTGACTCAACCTCGTAAAAACTGGAAAAATCTTGCTTTGATGCTAAATCAATAACATAATTATCAGGAAAATATGTTTGTACAATTCCTTTACCCGGTTTTTCACCACGACCAGAACGTCCGACGACTTGATAAATTAATTGAAATATTTTTTCACTTGATCTGAAGTCTGGTATAAACAAACCTATATCTGCTAAAACTATCCCTACTAATGTTACGTTTGGAATATTTAGGCCTTTGGCAACCATCTGAGTACCAACTAATATCTGTGTATTGCCTTTTGAAAAATCTCGTAAAATTTCTGGATCATGTCGATTTTCTTGTGAAATATCTCTATCCCATCTAGAAACCAATAAATCAGGGAAATAGTCTTTGATTTCAGATACAACTCTTTGAGTACCAAAACCTAACATTTTAATTTGACTAGAATCACATTTTTTACATTTATAATTAGTATTATATTTACGGTTACATAAATGACAAATCAATTTTTCTATAGAAGAATGGTATGTTAAAACAGCGTTACAACTGGAGCATGCGACAATTTCGGAACAGTCCTGGCATCTTAAAGAAACTGAAGTTCCTCTGCGATTAACAAGTAAGATTACCTGTTCATTTCTATTTACAGTCTGATTTATATTATCAAGTAATGATGTACTAAATATACTTGTATTACCATTTTGCAATTCTTCTTTCATATCTACAACTTCAACGTCTGCTAAATTGTCTTCCCTTGAATAAGTAGAGATATTTATAGATTTATCTGAAATACGATACGGCAATTCAAACATGTTTATAGAACCCATTACTTTAGCTCTATGGTAAGTTATAAGATCTGGAGTTGCACTACCTAGCAAGACTGTTGCATTTAAATTCTCTGCCTTTATCATCGCCACAGAACGCGCATTATATCTAGGGTTCGGTTCTTCTTGTTTATAATTCCATTCGTGTTCTTCATCAATGATAATTAATCCAACATTGTCTATTGGAGTAAATAAAGCACTTCTTGGCCCTACTACTACTTCAAATTTATTTGCATTGATCTGCCACCAAACATTTCTATGTTCAGTCACTTTCATAGAACTATGAAAAAAAGCTATTTTGTCCGGGAATCGTTTTTCTAATTCCTGAACAACTTGATCAATTAAAGAAATTTCTGGTATAAGAAATATGACTCTTTTATTTAAATACAAACATACTTCTATACATTGAAGATACACTTCTGTTTTACCACTCCCAGTAATGCCATGAAGTAAATTAACAGAAAATTTATTTGATTTAATCTTTTCACTCAACTTTTCAACAGCTTCATGTTGATTATCGGTTAAGATAAAGTTTTCACTATGTACATCTTTCGGCACAAATTTAGTTTTATCAATTACTGTGTCGACATCCTCAGCCACTTTTAAGCGCTGGGCTATCAAATCATCAAGCATTGTCGTTTTGTTAACCCAATCCCATTCAACAGTAATACCTTTTGATTTGATAAGTTTATTTAAAATATTTACGGAATCTTTAGATAATATTTTTTTTAACTGATCAATGTTTCCTTTGAATTTTAATTTTTTTCCTAAGGCTTTAAGTAAATCGTTTGGAATATCATTGATAATGGATTCCTGTGCTTGTAGAAATTGCTGAGATCGATTAGAAAATCCAGGTGGAAGCATTAAAACTAAGCATGTATAAAAAGAAGTAAAATAATAATCACTAATCCATCTAGCTAGATAAATTTGATGAGAATTTAATAAAGCACCTATATCATCACATTTATATATAGGTTTGATATAAGATAAATCTACTGAATCTTTAATATCTGTAATAATCCCATCAACAAATTGATTTCTCAATGGAACCTGAACCATCTGTCCTACTGATACATCCATATCTTTAGGTATAGAATAAGTGTAAGTTTTTGGTTCTAAAATTAGTGCATCAACAGCAACTTCAGCATATAACATCTATCTCACAAAGGAATATAAGATTTAATATTGTCTTTTTTCCTTAATTCGCGCAGATTTACCTGAACGATTTCGCAGGTAATAGAGTTTTGCACGCCTAACATCTCCACGACGTAAAACCTTTAAGCTCTCAAGTTTAGGAGAGTGTATTGGAAAAGTTAGTTCAACACCAAATCCTCTTGTCGTTCTTCGTAAGGTAAAAGTTCGTTGTAATCCTGAGCCTTTTTCACCAATTATAACACCTTCTAATGACTGTACTCTTTCTCGACTACCTTCAATGATGCGGACATCCACCTTAACGGTATCACCTGGAGAAAAATCATCTATATTTTCTTTATTTGGGGCCTGAACCAATTGATTAGGTTCCATTTAATTACCTCTAATTTACTTCATGATTAAATAACACTGAATCAGTTTAATTGCCAAACAACAAGTTGTCAAAAGTTTATTTTAAAAATTGAATAATTTTAATATGATTCCTTGAGCTACCAACAATAAAATTACCGAGCCAAATACTGAAAACCATCCTGTCATCTTTGTAATGTATCTAAATGGTACAGCTAGTTGAAAAAACCTCATAGTAGAAATGATACCTAAAACAATACCAGTTATACTCATAAACATAGCAGCTCCGTTAGTTACTTGTTGTTCGGTATAAGTCCATGGTATGCCAAATATTATTAAAGAATGGAATGCAATAATAAGGGATATAAATCCTAATAGTCTAGAATTATATGACCATAAATGTGTTAAAGCTGAAGATATAAAATAAAATGTCCATAAAGCAAAATAAAGCACCAATGAAAGCATAATAGCTGTACCGGAAGGAATTCCAAGAATTGAATATCCAATCATTTCTAATTTTAAGATCTCCCATAAAAACAACCCTATTAATAATGGTACTGAACCTAATAGTGTGATATATGCCAATAATCTAGACTCAATATAAAAGCCTAATGTTTTCCATGATTCTAAAAATAATAATAAACCAATGAATGTTAAAAAAAATGTTTCCATATTAGCTCTCCATAATTGTCTTGGGTGATTTAGTTATTCGTCATCTTGTTCTAATAATTTTAATTCATCAGAAGATAATTTTGATAGATCAATCATATCTGGACGATTTTTTGCTGTCCTTATTTTTGATTGTTTTTTTCTCCAATCATTTATTTCTTTATGATTTCCAGATAAAAGAATTTCTGGTACATCCCAACCTCTATACGAAAATGGTCTAGTGTATTGTGGATATTGTATCAAATCGGAGTAGAAAGAATCGAGTTTATAGGAATCTTCATTTCCAAGTACACCTGGTATGAGTCGAGAAACCGTATCAATGACTACCATTGCACCTAACTCGCCCCCACTCATAACGTAATCTCCAATACTTAATTCTTCTGTTGCCAAATACTTTCTAATTCTTTCATCGAATCCTCCATATCTTCCACAAATTAATGCTATCTGACCATGATCAGAAAGTTCTATTGCTTTATTATGATCGAATTTTTTGCCTTGAGGAGATAAAAGAATGATAGGTATATTTTTATTTGTAATAACTGATTCTACACTTTCAAACAATGGTTCAGGTTTGATAACCATTCCTGGTCCCCCACCATATTGATAATCATCTACTGTCTTATAATTATCTGTAGATTTATCGCGCCAATCATGTAGATTTATATTCACTAATTGTTTGTTTATGGCCCGAGAGATTATGCCATCTTTAAAAATAGTTTCAAACATATCAGGAAAAAGTGAAAAAACTTCAAAATTGATCATTAAATTTTCCTTCTGTAAAGATTAGTGTTCCAAAGAATCACTTTGTATTAATTTGATGGTGTGATCAAGCACAGGAAGTATTACAGTTAAACATTCATCAATTGCTTTAGGATTTCCAGGTAAATTGATTATTAGTGTTTTATTTCTGTAACCACATACTGCTCTGCTTATAATAGATAGGGGATTGAAATCAAAACATTTGACTCTCATTATTTCTGTAATACCCAAAATCTCTTTTTCAATAATTGCTTTAGTAGCTTCCGGGGTTACATCTCTGTTAGTAACTCCAGTACCTCCAGTAGTAATTATTAAGTCGATTGCAGTTAGATCAGAGAGTTTTATCAAATTCGACTTTATAGTCTCTACATCATCTGGAATTACGGAATAAGAATTTAAATGAAAATCATGTTTTTCAAGAAATTCTTGAATTAATCTACCACTAAGATCGTCTCTTTGACCTAAAGATCCTTTATCACTACAGGTTAAAATACCTAGTTCAAACATTTTGTATTCTCAAAAGATTTATATTTTTGGTCATTTTATCATAGAAAAATTTATTCGTATAAACCAAAACACCACAGAAGTGTATCTGTGGTGTTTTGTTATTACTAAAACTTTTAGGAAGTATAATTTGATTAATGTTTATTCTTAAAGACCGAATATTCCTCGTTTATTAAATGTTTTATTTCTACGAATAAAAGGAGGTATATCTAATGCATCTTCAGAATCTAATACTTCAATATCCAATTGTGATAATAAGTCATCACTATTTGGAATTATATTTTCTGCAGCTTGAAATCCCGTAGCAATTATTGTTATCGATACTTCATCTTCCAATCTAGGATCATTTGACATACCAAAAATAATATTTGCATCAGGATCAACAATACTTTCTATAAGGTCAGCTGCCTTTTGAACTTCATTCAATGTCAGATCAGTTCCACCAGAGACATTTAACAAAACACCTTTAGCACCGTCTATTGAAACATCCAGTAATGGGCTATTTATAGCTGCTTTAGCAGCTTCAACAGCGCGATCTTCACCTCTTGCATTACCGATAGCCATCCAAGCTGGGCCAGCACCACTCATGATTGTTTTTACATCAGCAAAGTCCAAGTTGATAGTTCCAGACCTAGTAACTAATTCAGCAATTGATTGTATACCCTGTCTTAATATATCATCAGCCATTTTAAAAGCATCATCAGTAGTTAATTCCATATCACTTATTTGTAACAATCTATCATTAGGTATAATAATAAGGGAATCTACTCTATCTCGTAATTGTGCAATCCCATCTTCAGCAGCTTTTTTTCTTTTATGTCCTTCAAATCCAAACGGTTTAGTAACTACAGCAATAGTTAATGCTCCAGTTTCCTTCGCAATTTCGGCAACTATAGGGCATGCCCCAGTCCCTGTTCCACCACCCATGCCTGCAGCAACAAAGACCATATCAGCACCACGTAAACACTCATAAAGTTGGTCTCGGCTTTCTTCTGCAGAATCTTTTCCTAAGTCAGAGCTCCCACCAACACCTAAACCTCGTGTTAATTTCTCACCGATTGAAATCCTTGTAGGTACATCTAAACCCATAAGATGCTGAGCATCTGTGTTAACGCATATATATTCTATTCCATCTAATTCTTCTCTATACATTCTATTAACCGCATTAGAACCACCACCACCAACACCTATAACCTTAACAGTTGCGCGGCCAATCCGTTTATTATTTGCATTCAAATCCATTTCATTTTCTAACATAAATACCTCCTAAATTTTTGGTGAAATAAATTGAGTTAACCAGCTCAGCCATTTCCTTCCTTTACTAAAAGTTTTTTTCTTCTGAGGTTGGTGACCTCCATAATTCACTTGTTCAACAGGATGATTAATTCCCCAAAGAAGAATCCCCACACTAGTTGAATAAGTAGGACTTTTTAAAGTTTCAGGTAATCCTAATATGTCTCTTGGGGCAGCTATACGAACATTCCCCGGTATATATTCATGAGTTAATTCTTCCCAACCAATTAAATTTGCCCCTCCCCCAGTAAATACTATTCCACCAGCAGGCATAGCATCCAATCCAGCTTCATTAATTTTCAACAATACAAATCTTAATAACTCAGAAGCCCTATCATTTAGCAACCGGCAAATATCGCCTTTTGTGATTATTTTCTTTTCTACTTGTCCGTTAAAACTAACCTCAATTTGCTCATTAAAATCAATATCACTATTTTCCGGAACAGCCATAGTTCTTCCATAAGTTATTTTGAGTTCTTCTGCAGTCTCATAAGGAATTCCCAAGGTTACAGCAATATCATTTGTGAAATTAAAACCTCCAACAGGAATTACTGCTGTATATACCATTTTCCCGTTTTTAAAGAATGCAAGATCACTTGTACCACCACCAATATCCACTAGTATAGTACCGATCTCTCTTTCTTCAGCACTGAGTACTGACTCGGCACTTGCTAATGGTTCAAGTACCATTCCACCCATCTTCAGACCTGTGTTTTCAACTGATTGAACGATGTTATCAAGAGATGTAATCTCTCCTACAACAGAATGTGTTTTTACTGTAAGAGAAGTACCTTTAAGACCACTTGGATTTCTTATCCCTGATGTACCATCGAGAGAATAACTTATAGGAATTACATGCAATAATTCTTGGCCATTTTCGACTTTAGGTCGTGAATCAGCCACTGCAGCATCCATATCTTTTACAGTGACAACTTTTTCTGATTTTCCATCGATAATAGATGTCTTTCCAGTAGTAGTTAAACTTACTATATGGCTACCAGTAACACCTATACATACTGCAGGCATATCTATATCTAGGTTTAATGTAGCTTCTGCTATAGATTCTCGTACAGCAGATGTCATGGCCTCAATATCAACGACAAGTCCTTTTTTCATGCCTTTCGACTTAGATTTACCAGCACCAATAATTTCAACTTCACCTGTCGCTAAAATTTGTGCAACAAGTGTGCACACTTTAGTGGTACCTACATCAACAGAAACATATGCATTACCTACTGATGCAACTTTACCCAAATCTAATTCTTTCGATAAACGTTTTATTACATCTTGTTCTATTTTTTCATCTAACATACTCATATTTCAATCCTAATCATTACTTATTTTAAGCTGAACCCTATATATATTTAGATTGAGGAGAACCATCAACATGAGGGTTTTGACCAACTTTTTTATTTAATTTAGCTCCAAAATATTCAGTTATTAAAAATTTTGCGCCGGAGGCGCTGATATACATCAACAGCCCCCCTCAACCTCATTATTTAACCTAAAAACTTAGGTGTTATATAACTCTACAAGCTCTTAATCGAGCACTTCTTACACGAGGATTCATCATTATTTCATCCTCGCTCGGCTTGATAACCCTTTTATTTATTAATTCAATTTTTTTAGAATGATTACACTGACAAACCAAAACACTTGTCGGGCATAAACAATCTATAGATTCTTTTCTCATAAAATTTTTTACAATTCTGTCTTCCAGAGAGTGATAAGCAATAACTACAATCTTTGTACCTTTTGTAAGGAATGACATCAAAGAAGTCAAAGTATATTCCAAATTTTCCATTTCATTATTTACTGCAATTCGTAAACTTTGGAAAGTTCTTGTTGCTGGATTAGTTTTTTTCCCCCTACGCGGAACAGCATGTTGAATAATTTCAGTTAAATGTTTGGCGTTAAGTATTGGTCGAGCTTTAATTATAGCTCTAGTTATTCGGTTTGCATTCGGGTCTTCACCATATCTGTATATAAGAGTAGATAGGTCTTTATATTCCAGGGTATTAACTAATTGAAGAGCGGTTGTTGTTTGCTCAGAATTAAATCGCATATCCAAAGATTGATCTTTAAAACTAAATCCTTTGTCTGCAGAATCTAATTGCCAAGAAGAAATACCTAAATCGAAAAGTATGCCAGATATTGGAGATATCTGACTTTCAGAAACAGCTTGTTCTAGTTTGTTAAAGTTATAATTTTTCAAGCAAACTCTTCTTTCGTAACTTTTTAATCTTTCGAATGCTCTCAAAACTCCTTGATCATCAGCATCTAATCCAAGTAGGCGCCCGTTCGGTAATGTAGAATCTAAAATTGCTAGAGCGTGGCCTCCGTCACCTAAAGTAGCGTCAACAAAGTTGTTATTTGATCTTGGTTCCAAGATCGTTAGCACCTCTTTGAGAAGTGCTGGTTTGTGATAGGAGAGACTGTCGATTGATGCAACCATTTTCCAATGTAGCCTTAGACGAACGAGCGACCCTTGGTATAAGCCACAGCTCCTTATATTTTTTTACCAACAAATGAAAATTACCATTTTAGTACAATGTTGTCAAGAATATTTAGTAAATTTCAGATTATTATCTAGTAATATTATTTTCTAAACTTAATTTTCTGCTAAATTTTCTGTTTTTTACCAATTTTACGAATTATTTCAAGTTTCAATATGAGTTCATAATTAAATATTCTCCACGATTACAAAAGTTCCAATTTAGAATAAATATACAAAATCTCTCTAGTATCGAAAAAGAATAATTACCACTTCTTGCTCCAGTGACGGAAACCGCAACATATTGTGTCTTGAATAATTATAATACGTTATTTTGTATTTACCTATTGACAATAGCAACATTAAATGTGAAAATTAGGCTCCCGATTGTTGAATGTAACAGTAATAGTTCTGTTTATATTAACTTTCGATGTTGTGAATTAGCTTAAATATTAACAAAATAGGAGTTGTAAATTAAATGCTTTGTCCTCACTGTGGACATGGAGAATCCAAAGTAATCGATTCAAGAGACTCAAAAACAGCTACCAGACGTAGAAGAGAGTGTTCTTTATGCTCTTTAAGATATACAACCTATGAACAGGTCCAATCTAATGTAATCGCAATAGTAAAAAGAGATGGTAGAAGAGAAGACTTTAATAAAGAAAAACTCATGTACAGTCTAAAATTAGCATGTACAAAACGACCTCTACCTACAGGGACATTGGATAAAATCGTTTCAGATGTAGAGTCTAATATATTTAAGCGGGGAAGAAGTGAAATAACTAGTAAAGCAATAGGAGAAATGGTCATAAATAAATTAAAAGAAATAGACCGAGTAGCATACATAAGGTACGCAAGTGTTTATAAAGATTTCCCTGACCTAGAAACCTTTAAGGAAGAACTAGAATCTGCGATCACAGATAATATCGAAGAGGAATCAGAAGATAGTTCACAACCAACGCTCTTTGAATTTAGAAATAAAGATAATAAGTAATATAGATTGAATACTATTAAAAGAAAGGTAGAGAAAAATACAATAAAAAAGCCTGACAATAATTACAAAATTCAGATATATTTTCTTATATGAATCCTTTTTTAGAATTATATCTATAGTTTTATTTTAACCGAACATTAACCTATATAAGGAGTAAAATTAATAATGACAACATCTAAAATTGACCCTCAACTTTCAGATAATGCACATACTATACTAAAAGTGCGATACCTAATAGGAGACGAAACGCCAAAAGGAATGTTTGAACGTGTGGCGAGTGCGGTTGCTTCAGCAGAAGAAACAGGGGATGAAAAACAATTTTGGGAAAATGAATTCTATAATTTAATGGCAAAAACAGTATTTATTCCTAATTCTCCAACACTTTTCAATGCAGGAACAGGCCAAGGCACTCTGTCTGCATGCTTTGTTTTGCCAGTTGAAGATACTATGCAAAGTATTATGGAAGCAGCAACATCTTCTGCAATGATACAAAAATATGGTGGAGGACTTGGTTATTCTTTCAGTAAGTTACGACCAAGAGGAAATCCAATAAAAACTACACAGGGTAAAGCATGTGGATCAATCGCTGTGTTAAAAATGCTAAGCTCCTTATCAGATATGATTACTCAAGGTGGTAAACGGCATGGTGCTAATATGGGTATTTTAGGAATATCCCACCCTGAAATAAAAGATTTCATCCATATGAAAGATGACGATGAAACAGCTCAGAACTTCAACATATCTATTGCAATAACTGATGATTTTATGAAAGCAGTAGAAAATGATGAAGACTGGAATCTTACTGTCCCACAAGATAGTGAGGCAAAAGATGCTGGCACTATCATAGAAACAGTTAAGGCCAGAGAACTTTGGCAAGATATAATTTCCTCAGCATGGAAAACAGGTGACCCAGGTTTATATTTCATTGATGAAGCAAATCGAACAAATCCTACACCTCACATTGGTAATCTCGATAGTACCAACCCTTGTGGAGAAGTTCCATTGCTTGCAAATGAAGCATGTAACCTTGGATCTATTGATTTAGGTAAATTTATAAAAACAGATAAAGATGGTAATACCTCTTTTGATTTTCAAGAACTTGAATCTGTTTCACGAACAGCTGCTAGATTTCTAGATGATGTTGTCACAATCAATGAATTCCCTACTACCAAAGTAAAAGAAGCAGTCGACCTAACCAGAAAAACTGGCCTAGGAGTAATGGGGTGGCATGATTGTTTAATAAGATTAGGAATAGATTATGATTCTGAAGAAGCATTTACGCTGGGTTCAGATGTCATGCAATGTATTAATGATGCTGCCAGAGATGTTTCAATCAACCTTGCTAAAGACAGAGGAGCATATCCAGGATGGCAAGTGACTGAAATGGATCCTAACCCTATTAGAAATGCAACTCGAACTTGTATAGCTCCAACAGGTACAATTAGTGCTATTGCTGGAGCAAGTAGTGGTATTGAGCCAATATTTGCACTAGCCTATGTAAAAAACGTACTAGATGGAAGAACTCTTACAGAAGTAAATGTGGATTTTGAACGAGTAGCTAAAGAGAGAGGATTCTATTCTGAAGACCTTATGAGTGAAGTAGCTAAAACTGGTTCATGCCAAGATATAGATGGAATTCCAGACGATGTAAAAAAAGTTTTTAAAGTTGCAAATGAAATACCTGTCGATACTCATGTAAGAATGCAAGCAGCTTTCCAAAAACATACTGATTTAGCAGTAAGCAAAACTATTAATATGGCAAATACAGCTACTGAAGAAGATGTTGAAAGAGCCTATTGGTTGGCATATTGGAACAAATGTAAGGGTATTACAATTTACAGAGATGGTTCTAAATCTATGCAAGTTTTAGAAGTACAAAAAGATAAATCTGCTAACGAAGAAACAACTCTACAAACTGCTTCTGGAGGATTAACTCCTAAACAGCGACCTCAAACTATGCGAGGAATAACAGAAAGAATACATACAGGTAGCGGAAATACCTATATAACACTTAACTTTGATGAAGAAGGTCTACCATTTGAAGTATTTGCAACATTAGGAAAAGCAGGAAGTATAGATTCTGCAAACTTAGAAGCTGTTAGTCGACTAGCCTCATTAGCCTTACGATCAGGAATAGCAATGGAATCTGTTATAGATGAGTTGCAAGGTATAACATGTAACCCTGTTTGGGACCAAGGTGTATTAGTTCGTTCGGTTCCTGATGCATTGGCCCATGTACTAAGAAAATATACCTCTGATATGCCTAATATCCCGGAATCAAACTTAGAATCAGCGGTTGAACAATTAGGACTACCTTTAAAAGCTATAGCTAATGCAGAACCCCCTACCAGTCCAACTCCAATAGCTGTTGAAGCAGTTGGGTTTTCTTGCCCAGAATGTAGTTCTCCAGTTACTTTTCAGGAAGGATGTGTGATGTGCCACTACTGTGCTTGGACACAATGTGGAGGATAAAATAATTTAATTAAACGTAAGCATTGAAAGGGGTATAGCATTGAATGAGCAAAGTATGAGATGGATAGTTGATATAAATCTCCCACAAGTTCGAATTAATAATCCAGATGTTCTACCTCTAGAAAACCTTACAGGAGACTTATTTCTTCAGGCACACATTACAAATAGATATATTGTTTCATCTGATGTTGAAAAAATTATCGATAAGATGCCTTCTGTAAACACAAATACTATAGCTGTTTTATTTCAGGAGCAAAATATTACAATCGAAGGATTGATTAGAAATTTAGTTCATTTTCAATTTTGTATGCAAAATAATACAACATTCAAAAAACTTGGAAATATTTATCTAATTGACACAGATCGTAATATATTTTTACGTGAAAGAAATGGCTCATTAGTTGAAATGGAGAGATGGAAGCAACCCCAAAGGCTTCCTAATGCATTTGAACAAAATTGGGCTAACTCAACACTTTTTTCTAGCTAATTTTTATAGGTGGGCAGTGTCAACTAATAATGTTGTAGGAATTACCATGGGGGATCCCTGTGGTATCGGACCAGAAATTATACTAAAGGCTTTAAAATCGTCTTATAAAAAAACCTTAAATCAATTTGTTATTATTGGTAGTTATTATGCTTTGACAACAGTAAATCAAAAACTCTCAATCAATATGCCAATTAAGAAAATTAGTGATTTTGATGAATTTGATACAAACGAACATGAGAAGATTCAAATTCTTGACACTGAGAATATTGATACCAAATTTATTAATCCTGGTATTTTATCAAAAGAAGCAGGAAAAGCATGTATGGAGTGGGTAGAAATAGCGGCCCACTTATGTCTTGAAAATAAAATTCAAGGAATGGCAACTGCCCCAGTAAACAAAGAAGCAGCTGCACTTGCTGGATATGTACAAATCGGGCATATGGAATTACTACAATCTATTACAGAGAGTCCCGAAGTTGCAACTATGTTAATTAGTAAAAATTTAAGAGTCGTTCATCTAACAACACACAAGCCTGTACAAATTGCCTGCGATTTTGTAACAAAAGAAAATATTTACAATATGATTAAATTAACAAACACTAATTTTATCAACTGGGGATTTGCAAACCCAAGAATTGGGGTTGCCGCATTAAATCCTCATGGATCTGACGGCGGATTATTAGGGAAAGAAGAAAATGAGGAAATTAGTCCAGCAATAAAACTAGCAAAGGAAGATAACATCAATGTAGAAGGCCCTATACCAGCTGATATTATTTTCAATCAAGCAATAGATAATAAATTTGATGCAGTCATTTGCATGTATCATGATCAAGGTCATATCCCAGTAAAAGTTTATGGTTTTGAAGAAAGCATTACTGTTAATTTGGGTCTTCCTTTAATCAGAACCTCTGTGGACCATGGAACCGCATTTGACATTGCATGGCAAGGAATTGCTGATAATACCAGCATGGTAGAGGCGATAAAATTAGCACAAAACCTAATTACTGGCTCAAGTTTGGGAAATTGATTTATGGAAAAATTTAAATTATACAGTTGGAATGTAAATGGTATTAGAGCTAGTATAAAAAAAGGTATAGTTGAATGGATTAACAAAGAGCAGCCTGATATTTTTTGCACACAAGAAATTAAAGCTCAAATCCATCAATTACCTGAATCAATAACTGATATTTCTGGTTACACTTCATACTGGAATAGTGCTGAAAAACCTGGATATAGTGGTGTTAGTATCCATTCAAAATCTAAACCACACAACTATGAAAATGGAATGGGTACTGAAGAATTCGACCACGAAGGTAGAACTCTTATGATGAAATTTCAGAATTTCACTTTATACAATGTGTATTTCCCTAACGGACAATCAAAAGAAGAGCGCTTAAAATATAAATTAGATTTTTACGATGAATTTCTAAAAAAGATTTTGAAGAAAAAAGAAAATGGAGAAAAAATTGTAATTTGCGGTGATTTTAATACAGCTCATCACGAAATCGATTTAGCTAGACCTAAAGAAAATATCAATAATTCTGGATTTTTGCCAATCGAACGTGAATGGATTGATCAACTTATAGAATCAGGATTTATAGATTGTTATAGAGAATTCAATCAAGAATCTGGTAACTATACCTTTTGGGACACTAAAACGAGAGCTCGAGATAGAAATATTGGTTGGAGAATAGATTATTTTTTTATAGATGAACAATTGAAACCTAATTTAATCAGTGCTGAAATAATGAATAATGTTTTTGGTTCGGATCATTGTCCAATTGCTATTGAATTAATTTTTGATTAACATAAACATTATTTAATTAATCAAAAAAATCATAAATCAATTGGTAGCTATAAAAAACTTCAAAGAATTAATTAAAACAATTCTCTACGCACTAATTTTACTTGGATTACTACAAATTCTGGTTAAAAATTTTGAAGTGGAAGGGCCTAGTATGGAACCGGCTCTATTCCAATCTGAACGAATTTTTGTAAATCAATTAATGTATCATCGAATTGATCTCGAAAATTTATCTAAATTTGTGCCTTTTTATAAATCTAATGGGTATTCATCCCCATTTGGTACTCCCAATAGAGGAGATATTATAATTTTTGAGTATCCGCCAGACCCGAGTAAAATGTTCGTTAAACGCGTTATAGGGGTACCTGGAGATATTATACAAATAGATAATGGAATCGTTTATCTAAACAATGAAAAATTATTAGAACCCTATCTGACAAATAGTTATTCTGGCCAATCAATAGGTCCCATAACTGTAGAAAATAATACTTTCTTCGTACTTGGAGATAACAGATCTGAAAGCAATGACTCTAGAAATGGATGGCTAGTTCCATATGAAAACGTTCTAGGAAAAGCATGGATACTATATTGGCCTATTAATAAATTAAGTCTTATTTAAATGTAATTGACAACAAAAATTTGCTAATCTAGTGTAATAATATAAATATCTAGATGTGTAAATTACTCCACAAAATGGAAAAGTAAGCTCAACTATTGTAATATAGGAAACTGTTGTTTAATTTTTTGGGCCGTTAGCTCAGTTGGTAGAGCAGTGGACTTTTAATCCATGTGTCGAGGGTTCGAGTCCCTCACGGCCCACCAAGCTTTTTCATTAGTCAGTTATGATAAGATTTCATTCAATTTATTTAAGAAAAGAGATTGCCCATTATTAACGGATTTCTCCCAGTCTTTTGAAGCAGTTGAATCAGCTTTATCAGATATAAATTTATAGCTCTGAAATGGAATATTCATATATTTACAAACTTTTGCTAAGGCATAACCCTCCATATCTACTAAATCGCATGTTATTGGAGGTTTAGATGTGACAAAAGAGTCACCAGTACCGCAAATAATTCCCGGTTTACCGATTATAATTTCGTCTTCAAATGGTGTTTGTCCTAACTCAAAACCCAAATCATGCCCAGTAGCATCCATATCCCTTTCAATAAATCCTGTGACAAATATCAAACCATGTAGTTCATCAGTTATAGCTCCTGCAGTACCAAAATTAAAAACTCTATTAGGCTTATATTCATATATAGCCTTGGTTAATGCAAAAGATGCATTAACTTTTCCTACACCTGTATAAATAATTTCTAAATTATCAGGCTTACTAGGATGTTCAAACTCATCTTTTAAAGCTATTACTAATAAATCCAATTTTTTCTCCTTTAGCATATCTTTAAGCAATCAATTATATTATTATACATATCAATCTTGTTTTACACATATGAATCAATTACAAAAATTTCAACTCAAATTAGCTAATTCCCTGCCATTTTACTATGGATGGGTAATTCTTTTTTCTGCAGGTACAGCAGTTGTGGTACGTAATACTGCCTCTGCATTGATTCTCTCTGTATTTATGATACCAATGTCAGAAGATCTTGGGTGGAGTCGTACATTTATATCTGGAGCAGCAACATTTGGTGGTATTCTTGCTATGACTTCTGCCCCTTTTGCAGGTCGGCTAATTGATCGTTATGGTTCACAAATCATCCTCGTTATATCTGTTGCTATTCTAGGATTTACTACTCTTTCATTAGGTTGGTGGGCAACACCAATAGGCTTTTACTTATTATTCGGCATTGGAAGGATGATGTTTTCATCACCTATACAAGTCGGCACAGGTACTGTAGTTTCTCAATGGTTTATCAGAAGAAGAGGTAGAGCAAATGGTTTTCTAATAACACTTCATTCAATTGGTATGGGAGGGTTTCCATTAATTGCACAATTTCTAATATCAACAGTTGGCTGGAGAGAAGCCTGGTTTTGGATGGGAATTATAGTATGGATAGTAGCACTAGTACCTATTATTGTTCTTATGGTTTCCAAACCTGAAGATATTGGTCTTGAGACTGATATTGAAAAAATGTCCAAAGAAGCTTCAGCAAAAATAAGTTCTGGAATCCAAGAAACAGAAGAAATATGGACCGTAAAAGAAGCGATACATACTCGTACTCTTTGGATTTTAGTTTTTGTTAGTTCTTTTATGTATTTCATCCATTCAGCAATAAACATCCATCAAGCAGCATTTTTAATTGATAAAGGAATCAAACCTCTTATAGCAGCCTCTGCCCTAACTATGGTGGCTTTTGGAACTGGTATAGGTGGTGCAGCATGGGGGTTAATAGTCGAAAAAATAAAAATTAGTTATTGTTATGCAATGGTAGTTACTGTTTTAGGTATTGTATCTCTTTTATATCTAATAGTAACCGGACCAATATCTGCATATATTGTTGCTTTTTGTTTTGGTCTTGGATTAGGAGGATTAACAACAGTTCCAGCAGTTGCAATTGCAAACTTTTACGGAAGAAATTCATTAGGTTCTATACGTGGAATTAATGAAATATCAATAGGTGGTGGACAAGCTTTGGGTGCAATATTTTCTGGAATAATATATGACATTACAAAAAGTTACACCCTCGTTTTTCCCACTTTAGCAATAATGGCACTATTTAGTGCTTTAGCTTTTTTATTTGTTAAACCTCCTCAAAAACAATAGTTTTATATTGACAGAGGAATTGTTTAACACGACAATTGTGAAAATTACTTGATTATGGCTAAGGTGACAGGAGATTTTTATGGACTTTGGATACATGAATCAAAATGTTGAATTACGAAAAGAAGTAAAAACATTTATCAAACAAAATCTCACTCAAGAGGTTAAGGACGAACTAGAAGCTTCAGAACGTACAGAGAATATTTCACATGTTGAAATAGAAGGCTCTGAAGGAAAAGCACTAAGAGAGTTTTTGGGGAAAATTAGAGACAATGGTTGGCAAGGTATTAGTTGGCCCAAAAAATATGGTGGCCAAGGTGGGTCTAGGTTAGATCAGTATATCGTTGAAGAAGAATTTGGAAGAATAGGTATATCTGCAGGTGGCGCGGGTGGTACAGCAGCAGCAATTATGGCTGCTGGTACAGAAGAACAAAAAAATTACTTTATTCCCGGAATTATTAATGGTGATATAAACTTTTGCCAAGGTTTCACTGAACCAAGTGGTGGCGCGGATTTAGCCTCACTTCAATGTAGAGCAGTCTTAGATGGAGACGATTTTATAGTAAATGGCCAGAAAATCTACACTTCAGGAGCACATGCTGCTACTCACGTTTATTTGATGGTTCGTACAGATCCAGAAGCTCCTAAACATAGAGGTATATCTATTTTGTTAGTTCCAATGGACACCCCAGGAATCACTATTAGACCCTTATATTCAATACAAAATGATCCTCCCGCTCCTATGGGAACTACATATGGTCATAAAAAAACAAATGAAACATTTTATGAAAATATCAGGGTTCCTAAAAATGCACTTCTTGGAGAAATCAATATGGGGTGGTATGTAGGTGCCATGGGATTAAATCTTGATAGAGTAGGCGCATCAAGATATTTACTTTCTGTTAGGCGTGATGAAGATATAGTTAATTGGATAAAGGATAATAATCTAGGCGAATATGATATTAAAGAAAATGAAACAATACGAGACAAGACAGCAGAAATGTGGATAGAAGCTCAAGTGTGTAGATTAATGACGATGCGTAGTATGTCTATAGTTGAACATGGAGGAAATTTCAGTTATGAAGGTGCTGCTGAAAAAGTATGGGCTCCAGAACATGGTGTCAGAGCAACAGAAGCATATGTACAAATGTTAGGACCATATGGACAGCTCCTTAATACTTCCCCCAATGCAGTTAGTAGCGGAATATTTGCTCATAATTTATTAGGTGCTTTTCAATCAGGTATAAATCACGGTAGCGTCCAAATTATGAGAGATCAGGTTGGTAGAAGAGGATTAGGTTTACCTAGAGGCTAATGAAGGAGGCTAATAATGATTTATAATGCACAAAAAAAAGATATATCAATTGCAGTGGGTGGCGACGCAATGATAACAAGGAAAATGAGCCCTCATAATGAAAAAGATTTTTTAAAATTAATTGATATTTTACGAAAAGCTGATTGCTCAGTAGTAAATTTAGAAATGTTATTTCATGATTATGAACACAGCTGGGAATATAGTGGTGGGACACCAACGAGATCTGATCCAAGAAATATTACAGAATTACAATGGATGGGCATAGATGCTGTAACTACTGCAAATAATCATGCTTATGATTTTTCTGAAGGTGGTTTTCTAACAACATTAGATTATTGTAGAGAATTTGATATGCCTCAAGCAGGAGGAGGAAAAAATCTCGACGCTGCAAGATCCCCTGCCTATGTCGACTCTCCTAGAGGCCGGGTTGCTATTTTGTCTTCCTCTACTACATATAGTGAACAATCAAGAGCAGGTCTAGGAAGACCTGATTTTCCTGGCAAACCAGGAATTAATGCTATTCGACACAATACATCTCACACAGTAGATCGACCAATATTTGATGCTCTATCTAAGGCTAATGAAGAACTTGGTTATAGTGATATGCAAGATAGAGGTAACAAATTTGGATTTGGTGGAGTAAGTGAAAAAACAGATGCAAACGTTGAAATAAGCTTTATGGGCGGCAAATTTGTTCTAGGCGAGGATTTCAATCGTTCAACAAGTGTAAATAAAGAAGATTTAGAAGGTGCTAGAAAATGGATAAACGGAGCAAAACAACAAGCTGATTGGGTCGTTTATGGAACACACTGTCACGAAAGTGGTAATGATGGAGAAATTCATGGACCTTCTTTAACTAGCCCCCCTCAATTTCTCGAAGAGCTTGCTCGCTGGGTAATTGATCAAGGTGCAGATGTTTTTGCAGGACACGGCCCTCATTTCTTGCGTGGTATAGAAATATATAAAGGAAAGCCTATTTTTTATAGTTTAGGAAATTTTATATTCCAAAATGAAACAGTTCCATGGGCACCTGACGAAGGTTATAGAAGATTTAACTTAACTCACGATGACACACCTGGTGACTACTTGTCCAAAAGATCAAATTTTGACCAAATTGGATTTCCATCAGACCCTGTTTTCTGGAGAAGTGTTGTTGCAGTAAACAATTTTACAAATAGTGACCTAAGTAGTATTACTCTATATCCAATAGATATGGGTTATGGATTACCTATTCCACAAAGAGGACGCCCTACACTTATGGAAACATCACTTTCAAATCAAGTATTAGAGTGGCTTCAAAAATTATCAGAACCTTATGGGACTAAAATTGATATTAAAGACGGTATTGGTACAATCACTATATAATCATTGATAGTTGTACTAATTAGGGTAAAAAGAATTTTACCCCCTACCAATAAATGGCATTTTTGTAGCCATAATAGTCATAAATTGAATATTTGTTTCTAAGGGAAGATTTGCAATATAAAGAACTGTCTCCCCAACGTGATTAACATCAAATGTTGGCTCAGGGACGATATCACCATTAGGTTGTATTACTCCATCTTTCATACGTGCAGTCATAGGTGTGCCAGCATTACCTATATCTATTTGGCTACATGCAATATTGTACTTTCTCCCATCTAATGATATTTGTTTAGTTAAACCTGATATCGCATGCTTTGTAGATGTATAAGCTACGCCATCAGGTCTAGGCGCATATGCTGCAATAGAACCATTATTAATTATTCTTCCTCCTATAGGAGTCTGTTCTTTCATAATTTTGATAGCCTTCTGGGAACATAAAAAACTGCCAGTTAGATTGGTATCTATAACTCTTTGCCAGTCTTCTAATGAAAGATCTTCGAAAGGTATACGAGGTGCCCCAATACCTGCATTATTAAATAACACATCTAAACGTCCATAGGTGGATTTAATCGAATTAAAAAGATTTTCAACATCCTCAGGATTCCCTACATCTGTTGGCACAATAATAGCTTTAGAATCTGATACTCCTGATTCTGCTACAACATCTTGCAAATGTTCAACTCGTCTACCGGCCAAGGCTACTGAATACCCATCTGCAAGTAAATGAAGTGTAGCACTTTTGCCGACCCCAGTACCTGCTCCAGTTACAACTGCAACTTTTTGGTTTGATGACATATTAGAGGGCTCCTTTTTTATAATAATTACTAACTAAACATGAAAGTCAGGTTACTTTATCACAAAATATATCTTAATAAAATGTTATTTTTAGTATTATACTATGACTTCGTTCATCTTAATTATTAAGGAGTTGTTGATGTCAGAAGTTATGACAGGGAAAAAAGCTTTACTAGAAATGCTTAAAGCAGAAGGTGTGGAGTATATTTTTGGAAATCCTGGAACTAGTGAAGGCCCTATTATTGATATGCTTGGTGACTACCCTGAATTCAAATATATCCTTGCTCTTCAAGAAAGCGTTGCCGTAGGTATGGGGGAAGCATATGCGAGAGCAACAGAAACAGCCTCATTTGTTAGCCTTCATGTAGATAGCGGTTTAGCAAATGGTATCGCTCTGATGTTAGATGCATATAATACAGGTACTCCAATGGTGGTAACATCAGCTAATTATGATGTACGTAAAATAACTGAAAATAAAACAGATTTAGCAGAACTTGTACGACCTGTTACTAAATGGGCAGTCGAATTAACTCACCCAGACCAAATACCTAGTGCAATGAGACGCGCCTTTAATGAAGCAAATAGTCACCCTAAAGGACCAGTTTATGTTGGATTCACTGCCAATGCCCTTGAAGATAGCGCTGAAATGAGCATTATTCCATCAACAAAAATATTTGATGAAACACGACCAAGTATTGAAGGAATAAAAGAAAGTGCATCTTTGCTAGTCGAATCTGAAAAACCCATTATGATTGTTGGAGATAGAGCTTCTGATGACCACGCAGTAAATGAAGCTATCGAACTTGCTGAACTATTAGGATTACCTGTATACCAATCGAGAGGAGCAGAAGTAGCATTTCCTACTACGCATCCACAATTTCTTGGTAATTTATCTTTACGAGTAGCTGACCATAGAGAAATATTAAAACGAGTTGATCTTGTGTTAACAGTGGGAATGGATACATTTGAAGAATTATTTTATTGGGGAGATCCGATATTAAATCAAAATGTAAAATTAATTCATATCGATCCAGTTCCTGGTAAAGTAGGAAAATCCGAACCAGTTTCAGTTGGAATAATTTCACATTGTAAACTTGCTCTTAATGAATTAATTAAAACTGTTAAACCATTATTAAACGATACAACTAATGAAATAATTTCGAAAAGAAAAAATACTATTTCAAAAGAGTTTGAAGAAAGTCAAAAAACATATGAAGAATCTTTGTCAGCTAAATGGAATCAAAGTCCTATGATTCCGGCAAGAATGATGTATGAAATTGCCAATGCCGTCCCTGAAAATGCCGTTATTTTAGATGACTCAATTAGTAATCGTGCTGCATTACGATACTACTTTAAGCCTGAGAATCGTGGAGATTTAAGAGCTGTAAGAGGGCAATCTATAGGTGGAGGTATTGGTGCTACTATTGGGAATCAATGCGCATATCCTGAAAGAACTGTTTTTGGAATTATTGGTGATGGAAGTGCAATGATGACTATTCAAGGATTATGGACAGCTGCTAACGATAACATTCCCTGCGTATTTATTATTTGTAATAATGGTATGTACCGTGTTTTGAAGGTTAATTTTAACGTATATCAAAAAGATATATTAGACTTACCAGAAACTGCGGGCGCTAATTTATTATATTCGGACTTTAATACCCCATTTGATATGGCTGCTATTGCAAATAGTATGGGTGTCGCAGGAACAAGAATTACTAAACCAGAAGAAATAAAACCAGCCATTGATAAAGCTATAGCATCGGGGAAACCTGCATTATTAGATATTGTTATTGATGGGTCTTTATAATATAGATCCAGCGTACATCCCAATCGATAGAATTGAAAAACCATAATACTTAAATAAAAAAGATCTTTTCCGATTTTTATGTTTTATAGTATATATTGTCAAAATCCCTAGTAACCATCCTCCTGCTAAGGCAAGAAGGTAAAAATACTTTTCAGGAACTCTACGCTGATTATAGATTGCATATCGTTTATCCAATGATAGTAAAATCAGCGAAATTAGGTTGAGAATAACAACTATTGATAGAAGCATTTAGTTTATAAAGTAATTGTATGCTTCTGATGATAAACGAGCTAACAAATCACATGCTACTCCATGGCCTGCTCTACCATCTGCCAAGCTAGTTGGAACATTTTCAGTAAAAACAGTCAAAATAAACAAAGGGGAATCCTCTAAAAATATTATCCCAGCATCATTATAATTTCTAGCTCCTGTACCTGTTTTATGAGCAACTTTTGTGCCTTTAGGAAGTAGAGCTGGTAGTTTATTATTTAGTTTTTGATTTAGTAAGATATCTAAAGCAATCTGGCATAATTCTTTGGAAGAACCAAGTTTATTTGCGACTTTTTCATCATTTGTACCCAGTAAAATTAATTCTAATATTAATCCAACATCGTTTGGTGTGGTACTATTCGTGTAATCTAAAGAATGGTCTATGGGTAAATCTAATGGAGGTAATTTGTGTCGATGAGTTGTACCAATCATACCAATGGATTGAGAAAATTCATTAATACTATCCAAACCTAACAAATTTGCAACAATACCCGTCGATGTATTATCACTTACAATAATCATCATAGTTAATACATCATAAAGTTGTACAGTAAAACCAGGACGAAGATATTGAAAGCAACCAGATGAATTCCCGACATATTGATTCGTTTCATCGATACGTATAGGTTGATCTAGTGAGAGTTTCCCTTCATATATCCATTTCATAGCATTCATTAATATAGCAATTTTCCTTGTGCTTGCGGAAGGAACCACAACATCACCATAATAATTAGCACTTTCATTAGTTTGTAAGTTTTTTAGATACCATCCACTTTGAAATGGAGATTCAGAACACATAGTATTCATACGATTTATTAATTCTTCCATATTTTCACCTCCTTAGTAACCCTGAATTAACCAATATGCTTTTCTCTGGCAAAATTATATATAAATACTTCTGTAGTTGCAGGATACATTTTGGGCACATCTCCATTAATCGTAACTGTAAATTCTATCTCTACAAGAGATAAATTGCTACCAGCACGAACACTACCCATTCGTGTAACTTCATATTCCAATATTTCTCCAATAATATCTTCACCTATTTGTATAGTAGCATCCTTGATCAAATATATAGTTTCTTGAGTATCGTATTTGTCAGGGCTTATGAGAGCAATTCTTATATTGGTTTCACTCTCCTCAATAGCTGCTTCCAACTTTCCAGAAAGTGTAGCATTAACTGGAACTATGGCAGTATATACTAGAGAATCATTATCACTTTTTTCAGGCATTAGTGAATCAATATCCTCTTCTATTCTGTTTAGCCTTTCATTTATTTCTGTTCGGTGTTTTATCAACATGTTTTCTATTGTAGCGTTCTGTTCCTCAACCTTTTTATCTAAAGATTCCAATTGAGATTCAATGCTAGATAAATCCATAGGCTCAGTATCTGACAATCCTAATTGACTACAAGCAGATAATGTCATAAATACCATTATTAGTATAATTACTTTTTTCATACTCAAACTAACCTTCATAACTTGGTCTCATTAATTCAAAAACATCATTTGTATGGGTATACATATTTCCCGCCAATCTGCCAACTGGTTTTAGTTTCTCATGATTTATTCTGTGACCAGAAATAATTTCATCATCAATATGCAACTGAATAATTTCTCCAATAACTAATCCTTGTGGATGAGCCTCGGTTCCAAGAGTTATAATTCTCTCTAATTTACATTCCATATTCACAGGACTCTCGCGTAATCTAGGTGGTTTAACTAAATCAGAATCAATTTGTGTAAGATTAGCAATATCAAATTCATTAACATCTTCAGGATACTCTGCAGCAGTTGTATTCATTGCTTCTACAATATTTTCATTAACTATATTCACGACAAATTCACCATTTTGCTCAATATTAGATAAACTATCTTTCAATTTTCCATCTGAAGTAAATTTTGAAGAAGAGAAAATAATTAACGGTGGATCATAAGATACTGCATTGAAAAAAGAATACGGGGATAGATTTACATTTCCTGAATTTGAAATAGTTGAAACAAAAGCAATCGGGCGAGGTACTACAACTCCAGTTAATACACGATTAAAACCTTCAAACGTTTTTGGATTTATTTTCAATTTTCTACTCTCCTGTCAAAATTATTTAATATGAGGCATAACTTTCGAAGCAAATGTTTCCAAAAGTTGCAAACCTGAATTTAGACTCATACCAGGATACATCATACGAAAAATACCATATTCCATACCAAGTTCTTTATATTTTAGTAAGTCTTGAACACAATCTTCTGGGTTTCCAATAACAAATCTATCTTTGGCAAGTTCTACAAATTCATCACTAAACTCGTCGTCCTCAGGCAATGCTTTATCTTGCCCCCACTGAGAGTAAGCTTCATATTTCCCACCCAAAAATTTATTAGCTTCTGTAAATGCAGTTTTTCGATCGTCATGAACAAATACTTCTCTCATTATAGGCAGTTTTTTAGGAGCCCCAGAATCTGCATTTTCAGCAGTCTCATGATAAAGTTCAATTTGCCTCTTGATTGTTCCATATCCAGCATGAGGATTTACATACCATGAATAACCTCTTCGAGCAGCTCTCTTTATAGCATTGTCATGATTCGCTGCAATCCAAATAGGTGGGTGTGGTTTTTGAATCGGTTTTAACATAGCTTCTACATCATTAAGTTGAAAAAATTTACCATCATAGGTAACTTTGCCCTGAGTCCACAATTTTTGTGCTATATCTAAACATTCTAAAAATCGTGCAACTCGCTTTTTAGGGTCTATTCCAAATGAATCATATTCTTGATCCCGATATCCTAGCGCACATCCTAAATGAAACTTGCCACCAGTTAATACATCAATAGTTGCTACTCTTTCTGCTAAATCTACAGGTTGATGTAATGGAATAACAAGCGTGCCAATTATACCCATACCTTCGATTTCTGCCGATAGTCTTGAAAGTAAGGGTATAGTTTGTAATTGTTGATATGGGTGAGTTAAATAATGTTGACCTTGATACACTAAATCAAACCCTAATTCTTGAGCTTTTTTAGCATAAGTAACAATATTTTTAAAATTTTGAATCATATCTGTACCTACAGGTTGTTGGCACATACCACTTAAAGAAACTCCTAATTTCATATTTTCCTCTTAATCTTTATTGAATATTGTACGTATTATAGTAATTAATGTAAGAAATGCTAATACACATTATCTTCCTATATTAGTTATAATGTACTAATTTGACGAAACAAAAGTTTAACTCGATTAAACTAACTGGAGGACTAAATGAACCTTGCTAAAAGAATGGAACGACTAGGTACTGAAACTGCTTTTGAAGTTTTGGCAAAAGCTAGAAAATTAGAACAAGAAGGTAAGCATATAGTTCATTTGGAAATAGGTGAACCTGATTTTGAAACTGCTGACCATATAAAAAATGCAGCTATTGAAGCTTTGAATGGGGGGTTTACTCATTATGTTCCATCTGCAGGGATATTAGAAGTTCGTGAAAGTATTTCAAAAAATATTTATAATACAAGGCAGGTTAATTTTAACCCAGAGCAAATTATTATTACTCCCGGTGCAAAACCCATCATGTTTTTTACAATTCTTGCATTAGCAGAACCTAATTTTGAAGTAGTATTTCCAGATCCTGGATTCCCTATTTATGAATCAATGATAAATTTTTGTGGTGGCAAAGCTGTACCTATGCCTTTACGTGGAAATCTCAACTATCATCCTGATATAGAAGAACTAGAGACTTTGATTAATGACAGAACAAGATTACTCATTCTTAACTCTCCTAATAACCCATGTGGCTCAGTCTTAAATAAAGAAGAAACCGAAGCTATCGTAGCTTTAGTTGAAAAGTTCCCTAATTTATATGTACTATCCGATGAAGTTTATAAAGATATTATTTATACGGGACAACATTTAAGTGTTTCACAGTATGAAAGTATTAAAGATAGAGTAATCATTCTTGATGGTCTTTCAAAAAGCTATGCAATGACAGGTTGGAGATTAGGATATGGGGCATTTCCTGAAGAATTGGTACCACATATTACTAAACTGGCAGTAAATAGTGTTTCTTGTACAAGTGCTTTTTCTCAAATGGCTCTTATTGCAGCATTAGAGGGAGATCAATCAGGAGTAGTGAGCATGGTTGAAGAATTTTCTCGCAGACGTGAAGTAATAGTATCGGGTCTTCAAAATATCCCTGGTATTAAATGTCCAAATCCCGAGGGCGCCTTTTATGTTTTTGCAGATATAACAAACACGGGTATTACAAGCAGTGAATTTGAAACCAAATCTTTACAAGAAGCTGGAGTTGCTGTTCTCTCAGGTACAGCATTTGGAAGTTATGGAGAAGGATTTATACGACTTTCATACGCAAACTCTATAGAGAATATTAATATTGCTATTGATCGATTAAACAACATGGTAAATTCTCTTTAAGAATTTACGGTTGCAGTAAAATCAAGTTCAATCCTTAATTCATCATCTAATATTAAAATGAATCTTAGGTCTGGTTTATTTATATCAAAATATGAAAAATCAAATTTTGTACTTGCTTTACCTTTTACCTCTTTATTAACAACATTGGCTTCTACTGTCCATTCAACAGGTTTTGTGATTCCATGCACTGTCATATCACCTAACATTGTAAAAGTATGATCACCTTCAGTAGGAAAAGGCCATTGTAACCCTTGTATTGTTTCAGGTATAAAAATACCTTCAGGATATTTATTTGATTCTAGTGCGCTTCTTTTTATATAATCATCCCTTTTATCTGAGTCACTTTTTAGGTTTTTAAGATCTACTATAATTATTGATTCTTCAGGTATAATTCCCCCATCTTTATCAAAAACTAATTTACCTTCAGTTACTTTAGTTTCACCCACCACATCTTTTGGAGAAGACCAACGGACCAATTGTTCATAAACGATATAACGAGCAATAGAATTAGGATCAATATCAACTGATAAATTCCCTTCGAGATTTGCTTTGACAGGTTCTTCTTTAATTTGAGATTCTTCAATAGAAACTTTTGGTGTTGGTGTAGCTACCTCTTGTACTGAATTTTCAGTTACCTTTGTTTCGATTGGTATTTTTGTTTCGACTGGTGTTAAGGTAGCAGTGGGTGTAGGAATCTCTATTTTAGTTGTTTCTTTTTCAATATTATCTATTTGATTACTTTCATTATTAGAACATGAAAGAATTATCATAAAGAGTAGAAGGACTGGGAAAAATTTTATCTTCATATATTTCCTCTTAGTTTATTTATTCTAATATAATTATATACCACATTTCTTAACAAAAAAAAGAAAGAGCCCGAAATTCGGGCTCTTTAAAATTCTTCTTTCTTATTAATTAAGCTATAGAAGCATTAATCTTTTCTTGCAATCTATCTCTCTTTCTTTGAGCTTGTTCTTCTGTAATCACTCCAGATTCTAAAGCGGATGCCATTTTTGATTCTAATTCTTCAGGAGTCATTAACCTTGGTTTACCAGGAATTGTAAACGATTTAAAGTGATGTACATGATGCCTTGACTTAAAATGTTCCAAACCTAACTTATCACCTTTACGGTCTAACTTCTGGTCAAATCTTTCACGCTTACTTTGTGCTTCTTCTTCAGTTATACTGCCATTGGCAATATTTTCAGCTAATTTTTCTTCTAATTTTTCAGTTTTCATTTCACTAATTGCTGTAGTAAAGGCTCCAACCAATTCAGTTTCACTGATCCCTAAAATTGAAGCAACGCGAGCAATCAGAGGATTATTCGCAATTCTATCAGAAGTATTATCAGCTAATACAGCTGTGGAAGTCATACCTATAACTAAAACGCTAAGAACTATTGAACCTGTAATCCATTTTTTCATTTTTCTCATTTTATGCCTCACTAGAATTTATTTATAATATTCTTATTTACAAACTGTTTGTATAGATATAAACGAGTGATCTACTAAAATGTCAGGTTATGGCAAAAGATCTTCATGGGGAATTGCCCATGGAGCTTTGCCAACAAATGGTCTTGGGAGCTTAGCTGTATCAATCATATCTACATCTATAAGTGCAGGTCGTTCAGCTGCTATTGCTTCCGATATAGCATCTCCAACTTTATTTGGATCAGTAACTTTAATACCTAGAGCTCCAAATGATTCAGCCATCTTAACAAAATTGGGATTAACAAATTCAGTCCCATAATCTCCAGTCCAATCTTCCTCTAAGTCTCTTCTTACATTTCCATAATGATTATCATTAAACACAACAGCAACTGTATTTATTCCATACTTTACAGCTGTTGATAATTCTTGGACGTTATACATAAAACCTCCATCACCAGAAATAGATACCACTGGAACATCAGGCTTTGCGACTTTTGCTCCCAATGCAGTAGGATAAGCATAGCCTAAATTTCCAGAATATCCTGAATCAATATATGTAGAGGTATAGTAAGTTTTCCAAAACGCTCTGGAATAATATCCCATTTGAGTCATATCCCAAACTGTAATTGTTTCTTTAGGCATTCCAGCACGTAAAGATTGCAAAATTGTATTTTGAGGTTCTGTAATCTGATCCCCTGATGATATTTCCTGTCGTATTTTTGCAACCATATCACTAGGCGAATTTATAGATGTACCACCTAAACTTTTTATTTTGTCAGTTAACTTTTGTATGGATAACTTCGCATCTCCATGCACTGGGGTAACAGATTTTTGTATTCGACCCTCCAATATTATTGTTTCATCAGGGTCTATATCGAGATGTATTATTTTACAACCATCTCCAGCTGGATTTCTTAAAGCAAACCTTGAACCAAGAACTACTATCAAATCAGAGTTTTCTACTAATTCTTTAATGGGGCCAATGCCACTCAATGATGAACCTAAACTGTGTTTATGTTCATCCGAAATAACTCCTTTAGATCCAGCACTGTTAATTACAGGGATGTTAGTAGTTTCAGTAAGGTGAATCAATTCTTCTTCGGCTTGAGATCTCACCACTCCTGTCCCAGCATAAATTATAGGATTTTTAGCATCAATAATTAATTTTGCAGCGGTTTCAATTTCTTCATCTGAAGCAGCTACACGAATTTGCGGTGCAGGTTCATATAACTCGACTTCGTCTTTCTCTACCATTGTTTCTGGTGGCATTTCCACTTCAACTGGTCTAGGGTGGCCATTTCTTAATTCGGAAAAAACTTCAGCCATTGAATCTGGAATATCTTTAATATTTAATACCCTTTTTTGAAATTTTGTAACAGGTTTTATCGTTTCTAATTGATCATTAACTTCATGAAGGCCACCTAAGTTTTTTCCTATAGTCGCACGTGGTATTTGACCTGCAATCATTAAAACTTGCGAGGATACTGAATACGCAGTCGATAAACCAGCAGCAGCGTTATACAAACCTGGGCCAGGAACAACCATTGCCACTCCAATTCCTCTACTTGCTCTAGCATAACCATCCGCCATATAAGTAGTTGCTTGCTCATGTCGAGGAACTATCATTTTTATTGCTGGATTTTCTTTTATAGCTGATACTACACCATACATTTGAACACCAGGTAAACCAAAAATAACGTCTACCCCTTCTCGAACTAAAGAATTTACAAGTGCTTCACCACCGGACATTTTTGACATATTACTATCTCCAATAAATTTCGAATATAATTAATACACATACTATAAATTAATATGTAGATTATGAATAGTTAGTTTATAGACTTAGGAATTATAATACTTCGATTATCTTCAGGATTTTGTATTACATTCAATCTATTCCCAAATATACTCTGTATAAAGTCTTTCTCTATTATAGCTACAGGGGGACCTGTTTTTACTATAGAACCTTTATCAATAACGATAAGATTATCACAATACAGTGAAGCTAAATTAATATCGTGTAAAGATGTGATTATTGTGAAATTTCTTTCATTTACCAAAGAGAGTAAAATATCCATTATTTGTATTTGATAAGAGATGTCCAAATTTGCAATAGGTTCGTCTAATAGTAATATACCAGTTCCTTGAGCTAATCCTTTGGCAATAAATACACGCTGCATTTCTCCTCCAGATAATGTATTTAAAGTTCGTTTTGCAAACTGATCAACACCTGTAGATTTCATTGATTTATATGCAATGTCTATGTCAGAACTATTTGGCCACCCACCAGTGGGAATATATGGGTTACGACCCATAAGTACAACATCAAGACAAGAAAACCCAAACATATTTGTAGGATTTTGAGGAACTGTCGCAATTAATTTTGATATATCTTTATCAGAAATATAATTCAATGAAAGATCATCAATATTCATACTTCCTTGTATCGGTTTAATTAGTCCGTTAATTGTATTAATTAAGCTTGTTTTACCAGACCCATTCACACCAATCAAGCCATTTAGAGTTCCAGGTTTGATATCTAATGAAACATTATTCAAAACCTTATTATTGCCTAAAAAAGATGTGACATTATTTATTTTTAAAATACATTTATTATCCATTAAACGAACTTCGGCCTTTGATAATCAAAAATATAAAAAATGGAGCTCCAATAAATGCTGTTATAACTCCAACCGGTAATTCTTGAGGGTATAAAATTGTTCTTCCAATCGTATCAGCTAAAATAAGTATTATGGATCCTAATAAAGCACTACATGGAATCAAATACTTATAATCATAACCCCATAATAGTCGTACCGCGTGTGGAGCAACTAGGCCCACAAATCCTATAATTCCACTTACAGATACAGCAATAGCTGTTAATAAAGTACTAATAACAATTAATATATATTTTGTTTTGTTTACTTCAACACCAACAAGTTGTGCTTCTGAATCACTTGATTGGATAATATTCATAATTCTACGATACCTAAATAATAAAATTGTTGAAACTAATACATAAGGAATAATAATTAAAACCTTATCCCAATTAGCAGTATTGAAGCTTCCAAGAAGCCAGCTAAGTAAAGGCCTAACGTCTGGATCAGAACTTATAATAATTAAACTTGTTACAGCATTAGCCAAAGCACCTACTGCTATACCCGATAAAATTAACGTATTAGAACTCATCGAACGAGAAGAAAAAGAAATCATCACTGTGATACCTACAGCTATTATACCCCCTAAAAATGAAGCTAGAGGTAGGATTGAAATTTGTATAAGAATAACAGGCCCTAATATCATTAAAACAATAGTGGCACCCAAGGCAGAGCCTGAAGCTGCCCCTATAAGATATGGATCAGCTAGGGGGTTTTTAAATATGGCTTGAAATGTAGCTCCAGATAGAGCTATGGAAAAACCTACAATTCCTGCTAATAATATTCTAGGCAACCTAATTTGGTTAATTATAACAATTAGGCTTTCTGAGATATCACTTTGATAATCGAATATTGGTATCAATGTTATAAGAGCTAGGAAAATATCTTGTGGATAAATTATTACTGATCCAATACCTATAGACAAAACTATAGTTATTAATAGAATTACTATTAATAAACTATAAATTTTATATAACTTTAAATTTTGCATGTCCTATTCGTAAATTATGCTACTTATTTCCTCTATGGCGAGAACTATATTATGACTAGCTATACTCAATGAGCCATTTTGTAATACATATACTTGGTTGTTTTTTATAGCGGATACGGATTGTAATGCTTTTTCAGATTTAATTTGATCTATACCCCAAGCATCAGTAAAAATGTATTCGGGGTTTTTTGCTACTAACTCTTCTAGGCTAATTTGGTTATATCCAGATAAATTTTGTGAAATCATATCAGTATTTAGTAATTCAAATATATTCCCAATTAAAGTATCTCCTCCTGGAGTCCAATAATCAAAGGTATGATAATAAACAGATGGTCTTGTTGAGGATATAGAAATATTATTAGTAACCGCATTTAGTTTAGTGTCAAAGGTTTGTAAAAGTTCCTCAGCAGATTCATTATTTCCAGTTATGAGTCCCCATATTTTTATATGAGCTCGAATATCTTCCAAATCACTATCCAATGAATTTAAATATAATACTTTTATACCCAATTTTTCTAATTCTGGTGTAAAAGTATCATAAAAAACAAAAAATAAATCTGGGTCTAGTTGAACAACTTTTTCATAATTAACATTGAAAGCATCGCCGACTCTTTCTATTGAAGAAGTATTTTCGGGTAATTCAACAAATTCATGTGTGCCAATAATTTTATTTTCTTCACCCATTGCAAGTAATATTTCTACGGCTGCTGCATCATAAACCACCATTTTTTTTGGGTGGTTTTCAAATACAATTGCTTGGCCATTACTATCTTGTACATTGAAATCAACATTTTGTTCTTCGTTTGTGTCTTCAATAAATGAACATGATATGAGAAAAAACATCATAGTTATTATAAGAGTAAATTGTTTTTTCATTTCGAACGTTTCTCCTTAAATATTCAATTAAATAAAAAAAAGGTCTCACGACTTCTACGTGAGACCTTTTATGAATTTAATCAAAGAAGCTGTCCCTTTAAGCGAAGAGAGTCGTAGGCTTTAATATAGGCAGGTCTTCTGACTCACTGAAGGTTTCAAAAAAGACTTCTCAATATAAAATCAATGTCTTTTAATTATCAATTTTCAGTTTACAGCGGCGCTACCGTCCCGGAATTTCACCAGGTTCCCTATTCTCTGTAGAAACAGCACCTATATTGGTATTAAGTTTTTCGTTAATGAGTATATTAAATAATGATCATCACTTCAACACATTTAAATCTTAGTTATAGCCAGTTAACTCCATATATCCTTCTCCAAGTGAATCATTACTATTATTCACAACATCAATCGCACCTTCCCAATATATAATTGAACTATTGAATTCCTGTTTGTTAATTTTAGGGGCAGTTAGTAGATTTATACCTAATTCTGGGATTTCAATTTCCCATTCTAAAGGATAGTTAATTTTTGTAGATTCGCTTTCCCAATACTTTATAGGTTTTAATTGAAACTGATCTTGATTTAAATTTATAACTTTATTATTCTCATCGATAAATGTTCCAGCACTATAAGGTGTTGGTAAATCATAAATATTTCTTAATTGATAAATCATTAATTGAGAACCTTCATTCATATTTATTGAAAACCAATCCCACCCTATTACATTATTTGGTAACACGCCTGAGCTCCATTCATGGTCATACCATGAATTCCCAGTCACCTCATAAACACTTGTATCGATAACAATTTCACCTATTGTTTCATAATCTGTAACTGAATAATAATAAGAAGCATTAGATCTATCAGCTCCTTTTTTACTATACCCTTTGTTGCCATGAAAAATAGGAGTACTGCTGCTTTTCAATATTAAATCTAATATTATTTCATCTTGTCTTGCATATAAATGAACATCATTACCATCAAATTCTATTGTCCAATTACTAATCCATATTTTGTTGTTATCTATGTCAGATCCAGCCAGGCCTAAATCACTTTTTCTAAAAAATATTTCTTTGTGTATATACTCTGAATTATTAATATCTGAAATCGCTAAATGACCTAGATATATATCAGAAGCTGACCATAAAGAATTAGAATTACCTTCATTATTATCAAATCGAAATATTGTAAACTGATATCCAAATTCTTGTTGATTTATATCTTTAAGATTCCCTGTAAAGTACCACCATTCATTTCTAAAGTTTGGGTGATCGTAATGATCTTGAGGAAACAAAATCTCTTTATTGGGTTCGGGAATTTCACCTGCAAAGATACTGGAATTATCACTAAGAAGATTCAATAAGGATAAATTTGACGACTCAATTGTTTTGGGTTTATCAGTTGCAACAACAGAAAAGTAAATCATTACGACAATGGTGAAACTAATTACAATCATTAAAGAGTATTTTAAAAACTTGCTCAATATTTTATTCCCCCATCAGTGCTTTACGAATATTATTTCTACTAATTTTTACACTAGGGTAAATACTTGCAAGTACAGCTGATAAAATAGCAACAATTATGCCTTCTATAAATACTGAAGGTAAAAGTTGCATTGGAATTGACCAACCAAAAGATTGTTTATTTATGATTTGAATAAGAAGATTTGTAATTATTATTCCTAAAGGTATAGAAATCAAACCTGAAATTATACCGATAATCAACGTTTGGTTACCTATAATTGATCTTAATTGATTATTTGTAAAACCAATAGATTTGAGAATAGAAAATTCTCTGGCTCTACTCAAGATAATAGCACTTATAGCACCCAGTATGCCTATAAATGCAACTATAAGACTAATTGATCGCAATACAAAAGTTATTTCAAAAGTTTTATCAAAAATTTCCATGGAGGCATTATTTAATTTTTTACTCGAGATGATTTGTAAATCCCAGTCAGTATCAAATTTATCTAAAAGTTTGTTAAATACTACCTCTGAGTTTTGTGAATCATTTAAATAAAGTGCCAAAGAAGTAACTTTTGAATTATTCCAATAATTGTCATAAACCTGTTTACTAACCATTGCAATTCCTGAAGTTGAACTGTAGTCATAATATATGCCTCTTACAGTAAAACTTTTCAAACCACTATCAGTCAGTATGTCAAAAGTATCGTTTATTTGAATATTCTTCTGAAAAGCTAGAGGTTCCGAAATCAATATTGAATCTGTTTGTACAAAGTCATTCCAAATATCTTTTTTTTCACCTTCTTTTAATTGGATAACTTCATCAAAAATCTTTTCAGCAGAATCCACCACTATTAAATTTAATAAATATCCATCTTTGAAAATTTCGAAAGAGCCTAATTGGCTAATATATTCTATTTCAGGTATATCACTAACATATTTAATAAATTCATCATCAATTCCTTTAAGGTCTTGTCCAAAACCCAGTGTAGGTGGTGCTATATAAATATCAGCTACCAATGATTGATTTAACCACTCTTCGACTGTCGCACGAAATGACTGAATCATACAGCCTATTCCTATTGTCATAGCTATACTAACACTTAGAGCAGCTATACAGATCGCTATAGTGTTAAGAGAATTTTTGATTGTCTCTACTGAAAGAGTAACTATAGTAGGTCTCCCAATTTTCTCTAAAATTGAGCTAATAATTAAAAGAACTATTTGAGTTGTTGTTGGTACAGTTAAAGATAAGCCAACAATTACTAAGAACATGGCTATAAATCCAATAATAAGATTTGTTATTGGGGCTAAAGTAATTAAATAACCAATAGAACAAAGCAGTAACCCTAAGAAAAACAAAACTATATGATAATTATTATATGTAGAGTATTTACCATAAATATCTATGAGTTCACGAGGCTGAATTCTTGATGCACTCCAAGCAGGAATCAATACTGATACAATTGAACCAGAAATTCCCAAGATAAGTGCTTGATAAATAATAGTTATGTCTAAAGCTATTGAGTTAGGTGAACTTGAAAAAAATTGATAATTTATAGTTGAACTTATAAGCCCTAAAAGAAAATATGCTAATAATATACCTAATATAATTCCAAAAATTGCACCTATAAGACCTATAAGTAATCCTTCGACAAGAACCAAGAAAAATATTTCATTTTTTGTAACTCCAATCGCCCTTAAAGTTCCAAAAAGATTTTTTCTTCTATGTATCGAGAATGTCATCATGTTGTAAATTAAATACAGACCTACAAGTAATGCTAATAAACTTAGAGCAAGTAGATTTGTATCAAATGACTTAGTAATAGATTTTCTTGCTTCAGAATAAGTATAACTTGGTATTAACTGGACTCCCCTAGGCAATAAAGAAAACCATTTATCCAAAGCTATTTTTTGATTCTGGTCATATACACTAGATATATCTATTCTTGTAAGAATCCCATTACTATTGGTGATATTTTGTGCTACAGAGATATCAGTAATTATTACATTTTGCATCAACTCTCTTTGTAAAGAATTATCACCTTGAAAAAAACCAACAATACTTACTTTATTATTAGTATCTTCAACTAAAAATTCATCAGCAATACTTAATTGTTTTTTATTTTTGAGAATTGATGAAACAAAGACTTGGTTCTCGGCAAAAGTATTGAAACCTGTTTGTGAAGAATTTAAAAAATCTATTCCATACTTATTATTACCGGATAATACATTTTCATTAATTACATTTATACCCAACAGTCGATATTTATCTTCTACACCATTACTGTCGGTTAACGTAATTTGTTTATCGATAATAGGTCTGATTAGATTTAATAAAGGTTGTAATTCTGCAGATTTAACTACGTCCGAATAAATGTTTTCAGATATACCAGATGTACTTCCCATTAATTGAAATTCTGTGTCTCCAAAAATACTAACAGCTGAGTTTCTAAATGACTGTTTAGCACTATCATTAGCGAGGTCTACTGCTACAAAAACGGCTATTCCTACCGCTACCCCTAAAACTGCAAGAATACTCTGAGTAAAACTACGGAAATAATATCGAAAAGCATTAATCCATAGAATATAAGGAGGAAACGAAAAAATATGTTTACTTTTCAATTAAAATACCACTCTCTATAGACATAATCCTGTCAGAATATTTCAAAACTTCATCACTATGCGTAGCGATTATAATTGTAGTTCCATATTCTTTAGCCAGAGAAACTAATAACCCCATAAGGATAGAACTGTTGTTAGTATCTAAATTTCCTGTTGGTTCATCAGCTATAATAAGTTTAGGATTATGAGAAAGCGCCCTCGCTACAGCTATTCGTTGTTGCTCTCCACCAGATAGTTTGTCGGGAAAACTTTTTTTTCTATCTAATAATCCTACATGTTCTAATAATCTATCAACAGTTTGATTTGTTGTCTCAGGATCAAACTTATTTAATTTAAGAGGAAGAGCTATATTTTCCTCAATGGTTAAAGTTGAAACTAAATTGAAAAATTGAAAAACAAATCCAATATTTTTTCTTCTAAATAAAGTTCTTTTAGTATCAGATAATTTATTGATAAACACTCCGTCTATAGTGATATCTCCAGAATCGCAGACATCAATCCCACTAATTAAATTTAACAGAGTAGATTTACCTATACCACTTTTGCCAATAAATGACACAACCTCAGTTGTTTTGATTTCAGCATTAATATCGGTTAATATTTCTCGATTATCAGAACCTTCTTCGTAATGTTTAGATACATGATTAAGTTTTATAAGTGTATTTTTCATATTTTTATGTACTATTAATTCGTTAATTACTATATATTTATTTTATTATAGAACTGAATAACTTACACTAATTTCTAAAAATTAAATAAGGAGTCAGAAATGATCTATGAAGCTGAATCTGGAGATATAGAAATTTGTTTAACAGGAGAATCTCTTATATCCCGGAAACTGTCTGTTTTTCGTGAAGAATATTTTTTAAAACTTCGAGAAATAATATTAAATGCAGATGTAAGCTTTTCAAATGCCGAATGTTTATTTCAAGACTATGCTGATTATCCCAACACATATGCGGGTGGCGGAAGCGGACAAGGTACTTATATGGCTGCTCCTCCAGAAAGTATTGAAGAATTACGATGGTTAGGAATTGATATTGTATCTACGGCAAATAATCATGCTTCAGACTTTGGTGACCAAGGGATAATCTCTAATTTAGAATTTTTAGAAGAGTCGGGAATGCCTCATGCTGGTACAGGAATGAACTTAGCTGAAGCAAGAGCACCTGCTTATCTCGACAACCCCAAAGGAAGAATTGCACTTATGGCTGCTGCTGACTGGGGCCCCAGAGGAACTGGTGCAGAACCATGGCCATTTCCTATGGGAGTTATGGCCGGTGAACAATCACCTTATTCTATTGGCAGACCTGGTTGTAATCTAGTTCGCCATAAAACAAAATTTACGGTAACTGAATCTGTATATAATGAACTTAAAAAATTAGGAGAAAGCCTGTTTAATGTTATTGAACAAAATCAACAAATAAATTTATTTGGTTCAACATTTGTTGTTGGGAAAGAATTCTCAATGGAAACAATTGCAGAAGAAGAAGATTTAGAGGAAAACTATAAATGGATGAGAGATGCCACTAAAATGGCAGATTGGACCATTTTTAGCTTTCACAATCATGGTGCTAGTAATTCTCCAGAACTTCCATCTTCTCATACTCGTACACTTGCAAAAGGACTAATTGATAATGGAGCAGATATATTTATAGGTCATGGCCCACATAGAGACCGTGGTATCGAAATATATAATGGCAAGCCTATTTTTTATAGTTTGGGTGACTTCATTTTACAAAATGATACTCCTCAATGGATACCATATGATGTAATGAAAAGATTTGGATTAGGACATGACGATACTCCTTCTGACTTTCATGAAGAAAGAAAGAAAAGAGGATGGAACTCTAGAGTAGAAGGATGGGAAAGTGCTATAGCCACATGTAAATTTACAGAAAAAAAGCTAAGAGAAATTTCACTTTATCCTATTGATTTAGGCATGGGATTGCCTAGATCTATTGCTGGAAGACCTGTATTGGCAGAACCAGGAAGTGAAGTAAATGAACGTGTTTTAAAAAGATTCCAAGACATGTCTAAACCTTATGGTACTGAAATAAGCATAGAAGACGGAGTAGGAAAAATAAAAATTTCTTAATACTACTCTATAGAATCTTTTATCACACCTAGTGATTTAAATTTATCTATTTCATTTGGGCTGTAACCAAATTCAATTAGTATTTCTTCATTATGCTGACCAAAATGTGGTGCTGCCCGATATACACGGTTATTAGTATTACTATTTGAAAGTTTAAATGGTGTGTTTACTGATTGCACTACACCAACTCCTGGCTGCTCGTATGAAATAATCATATCATTAGCAACAACCTGATCATCTATCCAAACTTCTTGCCATTCTTGTATCACACTAGTTGGCGAATTATTTTCTTTTAAAATAGATTCCCATTCTTTTGCCGGTTTTGTGTTTATTACTGCAGCAATAACTTGAAATAGACTTTCGGCATTTTCCCCTCGTTTTTGGTGAGTATCAAATTGTGAATCATCTATCAAATGTTCTAAATCTAGCGCTTTACATAAGTTAACCCATTGACGACCTGATGCGGAATGCACATGAATATATTTCCCATCACTTGCCAAATAGGATGTAGCTAATGCAGTTAAAACTCGACCTTGGTCTGTAGGATTGTCATTTTCAGTTTTAACCATCTGAACTGCTTGCAAAGCTAAATAGTTGTGTAATAAATTTAACTCGATTTTTTGTCCTACGCCCGTAGTATTTCTTTCATGCAATGCAACCATTATTGCATATGCTCCTAACATAGCAACTGCCATATCTGCATAGTATATAAAAGATCCAATTGGTGTTCCATCCGCATTCCTTCGAGTTGTTGTAATACCCGACTTAGCTTGAGCTATTAAGTCGTACCCAGGCAACGTTGCATCAGGACCTTTTTCTCCATAAGCAGATATGCCTGCATATATGATCTTTGGATTTATTAATTTAAGATACTCATATGAGATTTTTAATCTTTCAGGCACGCTAGGTCGTAGATTACAAACTACAATATCAGCCCATTTAACTAATTTATAAGCAATTTCTAAACCTTCAGGTTTCGTTAAATCTAAAGCTATCGTCCTTTTGTTTCTATTTAGTGCTACAAATCCTCTACTTAAATCATTAGAACCTGGAAATGGCACAAAATTTCTAGAATTATCACCTTCAGGTGTTTCTATTTTAATTACTTGTGCTCCTTGATCAGCTAGATGCATAGTTGTTGCAGGACCAGCAAAAACTTGGCAAAAATCTAATACTTTAATATCTTCTAAAGGTAACGACATAGTAGATTAAACTCTCTTATATTTCGAAATACTCCTAAGTTCGCGTGGAGGATCCATTCTTGAACCTCGTATAGTATATGAAACTTCAGAAACATATATCGATCCTTCAGAATCAACTGCTATTCCATGTGGTGCAAAAAATTGTCCTGGACCATCACCTTCTTCTGAATCACCAAATCGAGATACTAAGTTACCATCAAGATCATATATTCCCACTCTATGCCCCATACCTGGAGCATCATCTAATCCCCCCATACCATTTAATTCACCAATATAAATATGATCTTGCCATAAAACCATTGAGTCAGGTCGATGTATATTATTCCACATTCGTAAGAAATTCCCGTCCTGATCGAATATTTGAACTCTATGTGCTTCTCTATCCACAACATAAATATTACTTTTTTCATCAACTGCAATGTTGTGAGGTCTCATAAATTGACCCGCATCTATTCCAGGACTCCCCCATGAAAATTTATAATCTCCATTACCGGTATAGACATGAATTCTTGAGTTTCCATAGCCATCTGATACATAAATATCTCCATTACTTGGGTTAATGGCAGCTGAGGTAGGTCTATTAAAAGGTTCTCCACTCCAAATTGGCTTAGGATTATTCCTCTCACCAATCTCCATAATTCTTTCCCCTGATGAAGAAATTTTCTGTATTGTATGAATCCCGTCGTCAGCTACAAGTAAGGTGTCATCATGAGCGACATATAATCCATGAGTTCTATTTTCACTGAATAAACCTTTGCCAAAAGTGTTTATAAAGTTTCCTTCTTTATCAAAAACAACAATCGGATCTTTACCTCTAGTTAATAAAAAAACATTATCTTGGGAATCGATACCTACGCCAGGACATTCTAAAAGTGTAATATCAGCAGGAATATGCGGCCATCCTTCCACATGTTCATAGGTAAACGCACCACTTCCAAATACTTGTGCCATAATTTTTTCCCCTTTCGTTACAATTAAATAGATAAGATAGGTCTATCTGGATCTGGATCAACTTCAAATGAATTTAACACAGAACCAAGCATATAATATTGACCTATAGTCGACGCTAAATCTACAACACCTTCGATTCCAAAAGTTTTTTGTGCATCATCAAATAATTGATCACTAACCCTATTATTTTTAATTAATTCATTTGTAAAATCTACAGCTATTCTTTGTCTATTAGATAATAATTTATAATTGATTTCATGTTTTTTTTCTATTGAATCAATTACTTCAATCGGTACTCCAGATTGTAATGCACCTGGTTGATGAGCTGACCATACATAAACACAATCAATTTGACGAGCAACAATTATAGTCACTAATTCTCTTATTTCACTCTCTAGTGTTGTCTCTTTCCTAATTTGATCAGCAGTATTACATACAACTTCAGCTAGTGAGGGTTTATATAATAAAACTCTATATGGACCAACAATACGGCCATTGTATGATTCTTTCAATTTATCCAGAACTAAATGTATATCTTCGGAAGCGTCTTCATTTTCTCGAATTTCTTTTACTCTTGTCATCCTATGTCTCCAGTGCTATTTTCACTATTTGCTTACCAAAATTATTTCCTGTTAATACTCTTAATAGTGCATCAGGAGTATTCTCTAATTCTAATATAATATCCTCTTTAGATTTCAATTTACCTTCAACAAATAACTTTTCTAAATACGTGAGTGCTTGAGGAAAATCTGAGGAGAATCTACTTACAATAAATCCCTCAACAGTTGCTTGATTAGTAAGAATATTCCTAAAATTTGTTATTCCATGAGCAATTTCATCATTATGCAAATTATATTGAGCGATTTGCCCGCATACAACAATTCGGGCTCTAAATGCAAGGTTTTCCAACACAGCTTCTAAAATTTGTCCTCCGACATTATCAAAGTATATATCAATACCATTTGGGCAAAGTTCTAATAATTTATTATAAACGTCTTCTTTCTTATAATTAATTGCAAAGTCAAAATTTAATTCTTCAGTAATATATGAAGCCTTACTTTCTGAGCCAACAATGCCAACTACTATACAGCCAGTCATTTTTGCTAATTGACCGACAACAGCCCCAACAGCTCCAGAAGCTGCAGAAATAACAACAGTCTCATTCGGTATAGGTCTACCTAAGTGAAACAAACCAAAATAAGCAGTTAGACCGGGCATTCCTAAAACACCCAAAGCTTTAGATGCATCAGATTCATTTATTGATAATTTTCTTGCATTACTTCCATTAGAAATAGCATATTCTTGCCAACCAAATCGGCCCTCAACTAAATCTCCTACTTCAAAATCAAGATTTCGACTTGAAATAATTTTACCTACAGCACCCCCAACCATAACATCACCAATTTCAACAGAAGGGGCATATGATTTTTTGTCACTCATTCTACCACGCATATATGGATCAACAGACAACCAAAGGATTTTCACTATAAATTCTCCAAGGTTTATTTCAGGTATATCAAATTCAATCAATTTAAAGTTAGATTCATCGGGAAACCCATTGGGGCGAGAATTTAATATCAAGGCTCTGTTTTTTAATTCATCCACAATAATCACCTTTCTTACCTGAGATTATGGCAATATTCAATATAATTTTTCCATAATGTGTTATTTTATTAACTATAAAATGTAAACCTAAATGTAATAATTTTTACTTTTTATTACAAGGAGTTCTAAATGAACAAAACTATAAAATTATTGGAAAAATTAACAAATGGTCATGGTCCTACTGGATTTGAAGGTCAAATCAGACAAATTATACGTGAAGAAATAACAAATCCTGAAATTAGTATTGATACGGATGGATTGGGGTCATTAATTTGTAAAATTGAAAAAGATGATAAATCCCCTAAAGTTATGCTCTCAGCTCATATGGACGAATTAGGTTTAATGGTTAGATATATTACTGAAGAAGGGTTTATCAAATTTCAAACATTGGGTGGTTGGCTAGATCAATCAATAGTAAATCAACGATGGGTAATTATGACTAAATCGGGGAATATTAAAGGGGTTACTGGGATCAAAACAGTACATGTGATGACTGAATCTGAACGTAAGCAAGTATTTCCAAAAGATAATCTTTTCATCGATGTTGGAGCAAAAAACAAAAAAGATGCTGAAGAAAGACTAGGTATATTACCAGGTGATCCAATAAGCCCAGATAGTTCTTTTGAATTCCTTAATAGTGATAATATATTGCTAGGAAAATCATGGGATGATCGAGTTGGTGTTGCTTTACTTATTGAAACTTTAAATTCTTTAAATAGTAAAAAATTACCTAATAATGTTTTTGGTTCATGTACAGTACAAGAGGAAGTAGGTCTAAGGGGTGCTATTACAAGCAGTTACACTATTGCACCAGATATAAATATCAATCTGGAAGTAGGGGTTGCAGGAGATTACCCTGGTATGAATCCAAATTTAGCTCAAGAGAAACTGGGCGCTGGACCTTCGATATTTCTACACGACAGCTCAATGATACCAAATTTAAAACTTCGAGATTTTTGTATTGATACAGCAAAAAAACTGAATATACCAATTCAATTTTCTGTAATTTCAGGCTATGGAGAAGATGGGGCTGCAGCCCAAAAATCTTTTGGGGGTATACCAGCAATTAACATAGGGATTCCTACAAGATACTTACACAGTCACAATGGAATAATAGATCTTGATGACTTTACTAAAGCGAAAACGTTAGTTAAAAGCTTAGTTGAAAATTTAGATGAAACTACAGTGAAATCTATTAAATCTTTTGATTAATTTATTGAAGGTTTTTATTAAATGAATATTTTGTTTTGGATTATTTTAATAGCAATTATTCTAGAATTTATTATCGATACGATATTAACAGTTTTAAATATTCGTTCTATCAACACCACTCCACCAAATGGGCTAGAAGATATATATGATTCTTCAGAATATAAAAAATCACAAGAATATACGTTAACACGGTCAAAGTTTTCCTTAGTAATTAATATTGTACAAATTATAGCTATGTTGATTTTTTGGTTTAGTGGTGGATTTAATTTTGTAGATCAAATCATTCGAACATTGGAAATAAATGAAATTATTAATGGAATTCTTTTTATATTCATATTAAGTGGACTAAGTATGATACTAAACTTACCCTTTGATTTATATGGGACATTTGTTATTGAAGAAAAATTTGGATTCAATAAAATGACTCTATCCACCTACTTTACAGATACAGTAAAAAGTCTAATTCTTTCTATAGCTATTGGAGCACCTCTCATTGGAGGTATTTTATTTTTCTTTGAATATTCAGGTGCATTTGCATGGTTATATTCCTGGATATTTATCATAATTATTTCACTAATCATTCAAATAATTGCACCTGTCTGGATAATGCCAATTTTTAATAAATTCACACCATTAAAAGACAGTGAGTTAAGAAATTTAATTATTGAGTATACAAAATCTGTTAATTTTACTTTCGGCAATATTTTTGTAATTGATGGTTCTAAAAGAAGTAATCATTCTAATGCATTTTTTACAGGTTTTGGAAAAACAAAACGTATAGCTCTTTTTGACACCTTAATTGATCAATTAAATGAACAAGAAATTGTTTCTGTTATTGCTCATGAAGTCGGCCATAGCAAAAAGAAACATATAATAACATCAACAATATTAAGTATAGTTAATACTGGTGTAATGTTTTTTCTTCTATCATTATTTATTGAAAACAGTCTACTTTTTGAAGCTTTTTATATGAAGGAAGTTTCGATCTATGCGAGTATAATATTTTTTGGTTTGCTGTTTACCCCTATAAATTTAATACTATCACCAATTATACAATTCATATCTAGAAAAAATGAGTATGAAGCAGATAAATGGTCAATAGAAACAACTAAAGACAAAAACAATTTGATTACTGGGTTAAAAAAATTAGCTGCAAAAAATCTTTCTAATTTATCACCACACCCACTATTAGTTTTTTTTCAATATTCTCATCCTCCAATTTCAGATAGAATAAAAGCGATAAACTTATTAAAAGAAAAACAATAAAATTATATATTTTGCAAATAATCTATGGTTTATAATGTTTTTGCCTGTCAATAATATATTAAGGAGATAATTATGAAGGTTACTGGCGTAAAAACCTATGTAGTTGAAAATGAACCTGGAGAAAGATCTGGTGGTGGAGATCCAACAATTAAATGGTATGTAGGTGGTAAATTCTTTCTGATTTTAGAACTTATGACGGATGAAGGAATTGTTGGTATTGGAGAAAAAGTAACTGGAAGCTCTTTCACTGGTGATATGACATGGGATACATTTCAATCTCAAATAAAACTAGTTCATGAAACTGTAGAGGCTTTTGTTGTAGGTCAAGATCCATTTAATATCGAAAAGATTTGGTACGACATGTATGCAGGTCGTCACGATTATAGACTACCAAGTATGCATTATGGAATGGTTTTATCAGGAATAGAAATGGCACTTTGGGACATCGTTGGTAAAGCTACTAACCAACCAATTTATAATCTCTTAGGTGGTAAATATTGGGAAAAATTGAGAGCATATGCTTACATGCCACCTATACCAGAAGGAAAACCAGAAAATGCTGGGCAAATTGCTGAAAGCCTATTAAAAGAAGGTAACTCAGCTTGTAAATTCGATCCTTTTCATCCAATTCAAGGTCCAGCAAGAGATATTGGACTACCTGAAATAACTTATTGTGAAAACATATTTAAAAGTATCCGATCTGCAGTAGGTAATGAATTAGAGGTTGGTCTAGGAACCCATGGTCAACTGACAACCTACAGTGCTATAAGGGTGGCTCAGGCTATTGAACCATACCAACCATTTTGGTTTGAAGAACCAGTTCCGCCAGAAAACGTTGATGAAATGGCAAGAGTTGCCGCTCATACAAGTATACCGATTGCAACTGGTGAAAGACTTGCTACAATTTTTCAATTTTCCGAAATAATTAGGAAACAAGCTGCCCAGATAATTCAAATTGATATCGGACAATGTGGTGGGATATTGGTTGGAAAAAAAGTTGCAGGTATGGCTGAAGCCAGTTATGCCGTTATTGCGCCACATATGTACTGCGGTCCTATAGCAGCAGCTGCTGCATTACAAGTAGCTGCATGTTCGCCAAATTTTATGATAACTGAAGCAAATCAAGGTCCATTACATAAAAAAATATTCAAAGAACCTATAGAGTTTAAAGATGGATTTATTCAAATTCCAAAAGGTCCTGGTTTAGGTGTTGAACTAGATGAAAAAGTTGTTAAGGATCATCTGGTAAGTTAGTCCGAAAATGAATCACGAATCAATTTTATAAATCTATCAGAATTTATATTAATTGCATGTTTAACTTCGCCTTGCCCAATAGTAAATTCTGATGCTCCTGCATGATCATCATAACTACAACTAATATTTACAGAACCCTGTTCATATTCACAAATATCTGGGCTCATAGCCACCGCAACCGCAATAACATCGCAAGGCTCATACCCTCTATCACTTAATTCTCCTCTAAATTTAAACCATCTGGTCAATATTATATCAGTTACTTTCCCATATACACTTTTGGTCATCAAAAGCTTACATTGCTCTCTATTTAAAAAAACATTTTCTAAGGAATTTAATGTGATTAGTGTAATATTTTTTTTTAAATTTAGTACTATGCTAGCTGCTTCGGGATCATTAAAAAAATTGAACTCTGAATAAGGTGTGATATTGCCTTTACCAAAAGCACCTCCCATAACAATTATTTCATTAACGTTCTTTAGTAAATTTTGATTATTTGTAAATGCTTTGGCAATGTTAGTCAACGGACCCAAAGCTATAATTTTAACTGGGGAAACAGAGTTTTCTATTTGAGAAGTTATGAAACTAATAGCATCCAATTGTAAATCTATTTCATACCCGTCTGTATCTATACCCATTCCATTAAGGCCATGATAATCATATCCGTATCGAAATTCTCTATTAATCGCTTTAGATGCACCAGGTATAATAGGAATATGTGTGTTATTAGTAGCATGCAATAAATACATCGCGTTTTTTACACAATCTGTCAAAGAAGCATTACCTCCAGTAATCGTAATGCCGAGTATATCCCAATCTGGGTTGTTCAATGCCAAAAATAGCGCTATTGCATCATCAGTTCCAGGATCACAATCTATTATTACAGGCTGTTTCATTTTTTCACCTTATATATATTTTTTAATATTGCCAAAACTGTAACAAAAAGTTACTAGATTTATCAACGAAATACTACTAGTATTGTTTTAAAAATATGACTCATATAAAGGAGTTAAGCAATGAAAACTTTAGATATAATTGCAGAAATATTAAAAATTGAAGGTATAAATTATCTTTCAGCATTCCCGACAACAAATATGATTGAATCAGCTGCAAAAATAGGTATAAAACCTATAATCTGTCGTCAAGAACGTGCAGGAGTAGGCATTGCTGATGGATTTTCTAGAATAAATAATGGAACTCCTTTAGGTGTATTTGCAATGCAATATGGCCCTGGCGCTGAAAATGCTTATGCGGGTATAGCTACAGCATATTCTGATTCAGTGCCAATGTTATTACTACCGTTAGGGCATCCTACAGATCGAGATAGAATATTCCCCAACTTTAGTTCTATTGAAAGTTTTGCAACAATCACAAAATATGCAGAACAAATTAATTATCCTAATAAAGTTGTTGAAACAATGCGTAGAGCATTTGCCAATATTCGAATGGGAAGGCCCGGCCCAGTACTTGTAGAAATACCAACTGATGTTGGAGAAGCCGAGGTCTCTGCTGAATTATTGAAAGGTTACTCAACCACACCGTCTATTATTTCACAAGGAAATCCATCTGATGTTGATAAAATAGCTAAAATACTTTTAGGTGCTAAAAATCCAGTTATATATGCTGGTCAGGGTGTTTTGTATTCAGAAGCAACGTATGAACTACAGGAATTAGCGGAACTATCAGGAATTGCAGTAACTACTACTATGGCTGGTAAAAGTGCATTTTCTGAAATTCACCCTTTATCACTTGGTAGCTCATCAGGAGTCATGAATGATGCGGTTTATCATTATATTGACACATCTGATGTAGTCCTAGGAATTGGAACAAGCTTTACAAAACATGGTATGACAACAACAATTCCTCAAGGGAAAACATTGTTACAGATAACAAATGACCCTAGAGATATCTCAAAAAGTTACGATATAAAAAATGCTGTGATTGGTGACTGTAAATTAGTATTACGACAATTAATTGATGCGATCAAAGACTTACAAAAACATACAAATAAAGACAAATACAATGACACTGTAAACAATATAAATGTACTTAAAACAGAATGGTTAAAAAAATGGGAGCATAAACTGAATTCGAAAGAAGTCCCTATGACACCATACCGCGTTATTAATGAATTTATGCAAGTAACTGATCCTAGTAAAACGATTGTGACACATGACTCAGGTAGCCCTCGTGATCAAATAATGCCATTTTACAAATCAGATGGCCCAAGAACTTATATTGGATGGGGTAAATCTCATGGATTGGGTACAGGACTCGGATTAAATATTGGTGCTAAGCTGGCAGAACCTGAAAAATTCTGTGTGAATTTTATGGGTGACGCTGCGTTTGGAATGATTGGTTTAGATTTTGAAACTGCAGTTAGATCTGATATTCCAACTCTTACAGTTGTGTTTAATAACAATACAATGGCTATTGAGATAAACAACATGCAAGGTTCACATGATATATATAACACTCGAGATCTCAAAGGAGATTACACAGCCCTTGCAAAAGCAATGGATGGATGGGCTGAAAAAGTAACTGACCCAGAAGATATACAAAATGCCTTCATGAGAGCTAAATCTGCTACTGAAAATGGTCAAGCTGCATTATTGGAATTTATTACCAGTGAGGAACAGGATTTTTCAAATAGGAGAGCTTTTGTTTGATTTAATTAAAATCTAAAGGGATCGTTATCTGATTCTTTAGAATATTCAAAAATCCTATTTGGACTAAGCATAGATATATCAATATCTATATCCGAACCAGTGATCAATGCTGAGGTTAATTTCGCCATAAGTGGACCGTATAAAATACCTTTTCGACCTCCACCTGTTGAAATAATCAGATTTTCAGATTGATCGGTAGCTCCTAAAATTGGTAATCCATCAAGGCTTAAGGGTCTTAAACAAGCCGTATGCCCAACAATTTGGGCATCTAATAAATAAGGGAAAACAGATAGAACTGAATCAAGCATTGTTTTTCTTGCTTCATTAGTAGTTTTTTCATCAAATCCAACACGTTCTTCCGTAGTACCTAACCAAATTAAATCGTCAGATTTCGTTACAATATAATTGGAACCCCAAGAAACATATGTTAATGGCGGACCTTCTATATTCATTTTCAATATTTGGCCCCGTAAAGGTTCAACCGGAATATCTAGTCCAATCCATTCTTTTGAAAATTGAGTCCATGGCCCCATAGCAAAAATAACTTTCTGGGCAATAAAATTATCTGACTTTGTTTTTATTCTATAGTGACCTTCTTTTTCTAAATTCACCGAGATAACTTCTGTATATTTAATTTGAGAACCGAGTTTTTCTGCTCCCATTAAAAAAGCTAGCGTAGTTTTATATGGATCTACAGTTGCAACATTTTGTATTATTGATCCTCCGATAATTTGAGGGGAAATCCTAGGTTCAATCGCTAAAATATCTTCTTTTGATTTCCACTCAACATTAAAATCTTTAACACTTTGTTGCCATTGTAATTTACTTTTTATTACATCTGATTCCTTTTCAGACATAGCCAAGGTAATATGCAAATGACTATCATATTCTGTATCCACTCCAGTATTTTCAAACAATTCTGGATGAATAGAAGTATGAAGGGCAAAAGATTCTAAACTAAATTCACTAAGTGGACCAGGTATACCAAACCCTCCTAAGGGGTTTAGTCCTCCTAAAGCAAATCCTGATGCATGACCTGCAACAGTATCTCTTTCTAAAATCAGGGAACGGATACCTTGTTTAGCTAAAAAATAGGATGTAGCACATCCAACAATTCCGCCTCCAATAATGATAACTTCATACTGGTTTTTATTGAGGGTCATAAATCAGCCTTATAAATTTATTGCAAGCTCTTAACTACTTTATTATACTACAAAAAATACTTAAACAATTTTCAGGATTTAATCATGGTCGGACAAAATAATAACAATCAAACAGAATTAGCTACACTAGGTGGAGGGTGCTTTTGGTGTATAGAGACTATATATCTAAGAGTCAAAGGCATAAATAAAGTCATATCAGGTTATACTGGAGGTCAAACGATTAATCCCACGTATGAAGAAGTTTGTAGCGGTAATACAGGACATGCTGAAGTTGTACAAATAGAGTATGATCCCAAAGAAATAAGCTATTCTAATATTTTAGATATATTTTTCGATATTCATGATCCAACAACTTTGAATAAACAAGGGCCAGACACCGGTACTCAATATAGATCAGAAATCTTTTATCATAATGATAACCAAAAGAGTATTGCAAACGATAAAATTAAAACGCTTACTGAGAATCGGATATTTGATGCTCCGATAGTGACTGAAATATCTAAGATCGATGTGTTTTATAACGGAGAGGATTATCATCAAGATTACTTTGCAAATAATCCTATGAATCCATATTGTGTGTATATCATCAATCCAAAATTACAGAAATTTCTGCTACAAAACCAACCTAAATAATCTATTCATAAGTTAAAGCTTCAGCAGGGTATATTCTTGAAGCTTGTATTGCAGGAACCCATGTAGCTATCAGGGCAAATAGGACAGTGATTGAAGTTATTCCAATAAGGTTAATCCATGGCATTTCAAATGTTAGGTCTTCGACAGTTTTTCTAATTTCTTCAACTATATTCCATGAAACAAGAGTCCCTAAGCCAATACCAACAATAGATCCTAATATGGCTATAACTGCAGATTCAAGTAAAAATTGAAACTGTATCATTCTTCGGGAATACCCCATTGCTTTCATCATACCAATAACTCTTCGACGTTCGACAACAGCCCTGAAAGAGATAACACCTAGGGCTGCTACACCAACTATCAAACCCAAACCCTGAAAACCTTGAAAAAGAAGATTGAATGCATCATCTTGTGCACGTTGATCAGCAAGTTGTGTGACAATAGCAGTTGCTTGCATAGAGTTTTCTAAGAAAACAGTTTCAAGTTTTCTTGCTATTTCCTCATCCTGAGTGGGATCAGTTAATTTAAAACGATAGACATTAGGGGTAATATCAATTGGTGAGATTTCTTTCACCAAATCAGTATTTGTATAAATAGCTGATCGGCCTTGCCCTTCAAATCCATCTAGTCCACCAGCTATAGGATCTACGACACCAATTATTTTACGTGTAACAATTTCTCCATAAACCCCTTGCCCTAATGGCAATTGCAATTCAATAAATTGACTTGTCATTTCTCCTTGCTCTGTAGCTTCTACACCATCTAATCTAAAAGAATCTGAAGACTGTGCGCCAGGACCTCCCTGATTTGCTGTTGATAAGGCATCACCCCTTATCAAAGCAAGAGTTGGGTCTTCAGCTAAAGCACCCCAAATTGACCTTGCATCAGTGCCATAAGCTGGGTCATAATGAGTAATTTGCAATAGATTTGTTTCCAAATATGAAGTATCGAGTGCTTTGATCGAAGCATTTTTAAATCTGGAATTATCCGTACCTTCTTGGCGAGCTTGTACTCTGAAGTTTGTTTGACTTGCTATAACATCAAAATCTGAGGAATTAACTATATCAGAATTGTTTATCGTTGTATAAACATTCTCAATAGGAGTTTCTCTATTAATATTTGCTCTGATTTCATATCCACCACTAACTCTTTCTGGATTATCTTGTATCTCATTACCAAGATTATTTAATGTTGCAAAAATTACCAATGTAAAAATTACTAGAGCAAACATTGTAACTGTAAGACCAGTACGGAAACGCGATGCCATAGGATAAGCAACAGAAATCTTGAATACCGCTTTAAAACTACTGATAGCTCCGAAAGTTTTATTACCTATCCAGACTATAATTTCAGCATTGTACATAATAACCGTCATGACTGAAACAACTAACCAAAGACCTGGCAATACAAATGTAAGTGGAGAATCTTCCAATTTTCCAGTTATACCCTCCAAGGTATCAAATGGCATACCCCAAAAGATTGCCAAGGTTAAACCAGTAATACTTGCTGCTAACCTATCTATAACTCTAGGGAGAAGAGAAGTGTAATTTAACATCCATCTTAGGGTCAAACCTATACCAAGTAAGGTCAAACTTACTCCTGAACCGAATAATGCTGCATCTTTATATACAGGTGCATCTTCTAATCCAAAAACTGTAAACAGTACAATTGGTCCTAGAATTAATAGTGGCCAACCAGTTTTAAAGAACCTCAATATAATAGTAATTAATTTCCATAATGTAACTAAAAACCAGATAGAAATGGCATTTTGAACTGTTTGATCTGGTACAACAAAAATCGATACGATTAATCCAACCCAAATCAAACCCAAAATAACATTACTTATCGTAAGTTTTCTCTTATCACTAATCATAATAGCTACAAGATATATTGGTCCTAGTAACCATTTAATTGAACTCAAAAATAAAACTTTGATTGGTACCTGCTTATCTTTTGCAAACTGTTCAGGTAAATTCCTGATAGCAACAACAATATTAAGTTTGCTGACACGGTAAGAGGATATAACCACTGTGATAAAGGTTAATAACATTCCAGATGAAAATGCTAATGCTAGTGCTCTCATATTTAAAGAATATTTGATGACAAATCCGTCATCCTCACTACTAAGTGCTGATAATCCAATTGATACTAAGGAATAACTTGCAAGCACTCCGATAAGAGTACCAAGAGATGCTGCAGCTAAAGCATAGGCTGTACCTTCAAAGGTAAACATCTGAGTGAGATGAGTTCTTTTCATACCTATAGCTCGGGATATCCCCATTTCAGTACTTCGAGAAGCTGCAAGTAGAATAAATACTAAAAATATTAATAATAAACCAACCGTTATAGAATAAGTTCCAAAAATACTAAAAAATGTTGTTATAGATGTTCCAACAGTATTTGCTAATTCATTTAATCTATACTTTATAGGGTCTACATTATAATCTTGAAAAGTATATAATAATGGTCCAACAGACTGTATTTCATTAGTTAACTTTGCATCTTCTAAGGCACCTAAAACTAACCCACGATTAGTTTGATCTCCAATTAATTTAATAAATTCATCACTCATTGTGCCTGAACTTAGTTCTACGGATAAAGTATCCATATCATCTTTTATACTCTGAGGTAAATTTTCATTATTCAATATATATGCATTCAGAGAATCAATTACTACTGTTGTTGAAAGAATATTAAAAATATCAGTAGCCATTTCTCTATCTGAAAAATCTAAATAAAGTTTATCAGTCAATTCCTTTGACCTTTGTATACCTTCATCTTGAGTTCCAGATGTAGAAATTGAGATATTATTAAACTGACCAGGTCTGTTTAGTATAGTTTGGAGCTCTGATATGTTCATAAGGACTCTTGGATCAGAGGCAGCAAGGTTTCCTCTAGCAGCAACAACTGTTATCAAATAAGGATATTTTGCATTTGGTGTTACAATATTTAATGTATCCCCCACTTTAGCGTCTATTTTGGATGCAAGTGCACCTGATATAACTACTTCTCCTTCTCCTAATTCAGTTAGTGAATAGGTTTTTCCGTCAGGTAGATTGATATCTCCAAAACCACTTAAATATTCTTTATCAAATCCCAAAATTAGTGTTTGTGAATTTGTTTTTTCTGTGGAAGGGAGATATACGGAAAAATCTTCGCGAATAAATGGGGCAAAACCATCAATTTCATCGTATTGACTTGTCTTAGATTTAATAATATCAAAATCTTCTTTATCAAGATAATTGTCACCAAAAACAGATGATTGAGTTGAAGATATATATATATCTGAATTTCCTAGTCCTTGGAGAACAGCGTACCGAATTGAAGTTGTGACTGTATCACCAATACTTAACGCTGCACAAATTATCGCAGTACTTAAAGTTAGACCAAACATAATAACTACTGATTGCGCAGGTCTACGCGGAATATTCCTAATTGCCATTTTTACTAATAGTTTATTTCTAAAACCTAGCACAGCAACAATTAATACTGAAACTATCATAATACTAGTTGATACTCCAGCTAAAATGTCTATATCTACGCCAAATAATTCTTCCATTTATATCTCTCTATTTTCCATCATCTTCAATTAACCCGTCTCTCATGCGTATAGTTCTATGTCCAATAGAACCAACTTCATCTGAGTGAGTAACAATTATAAAAGTTTGATTGTTATCTTTATTCATTTTACGTATTAAATCTATAACTTCGTCTTGGGTCTTAGAATCTAAATTTCCTGTTAATTCATCTGCCCATATTATTGCTGGATCATTCGCAAAAGCTCGTGCAATAGCGACTCTTTGTTGTTCCCCACCTGATAATTCAGTAGGCAAATGTGTATATCTATCTGCAAGTCCTACTAAATCTAAACGATCTTCTGCAATGTTCTTTGATGTACTCTGCGAAGTTCCAGCTAATACTAAAGGTAATTCGACATTTTCACGTGCTGTTAATACTGGTAATAGATTATAGGCTTGAAAAACAAAACCCATATTTTTTCCTCTGAAATTTGTTAATTGATTATCTGACATTTGGGTTATATCTGAGCCCCTTATAATAATTTCACCTGAATCAATTTCATCAAGCCCAGAAAGACAATTTAATAGTGTGGTCTTACCACATCCACTAGGTCCCATAATGGTGACAATTTCACCTTGATTAACTGCCAAAGATACACCTTTGAGTGCCTCAACTTTAACATCTTTAGATTGATAAGTTTTGTAGACATTGTTTGCAACAATTATTTCTTGATTAGACAATACGAATCCCCATTTCTATTTACACACAATAATTTAAATTTATTATACAAGAATATTATTCACGATTTATTAACGTTTGAATATCTATTCCAAAAGCATTTCCAATTCTTAAAAGGACTCCCAGAGTTAGGTTTTGTTTCCCATTTTCAACAGAACTAATATAAGTTCTGTCTAAACCAGATTCATCAGCTAGTTTTTGTTGATTCCAACCTTTTAGTATTCTTGTCCTTTTCACTTTATCTCCAATAAATGAAAGATAGTCTTCTAAATTGCCATTTAATGTGGTTGATGAAACCAATCGTGAAGCTTCTATAATTGCACTTGAAACATCCTTGGATATTATATCTACTCCTGAGAGTAAATTTTCATCTATCCCAACTATTCCAGATCCACCAAGCATTGTTACTACAGATTTATCCATACCCTTAACAGCTGTAATTATTTCTAATACTCCAGGTAGATTTTCTTCTAATGTTATCGATAGAACTAACAGGTCAATTTCTTTTTCACCAAGAAAGAGAATAAGATCGTCAGTGGGCATTTCAGTACCTAAAAAATGAACATTCCAACCTGAGATTCTCATCAATTCTGAGACGACTTTGGGTCCGATAAAGTGTTTTTCACCAACTGGAGTACAAATAGCGGCCGTTCCTATAATTTCTCCATTTGGTACTAAAGATTGAGTCAATCTTTCTATTTGAGAAAGAGTTACAGTCACGGCTAAATGTTCTTCAGCTATATTCAGTAAGCCCTTTTTCCATAATTCACCAATATTTACTAAGGAAGGCATAAACATTTTCAACAAAATATCTTTGACAGTCTTGCCTTCATTAATATATGAATCAACAAGCTCAGAAACCTGGTCTATCTGTCCTTCAACAGCTAAAGTTATATAGCGAGACAAATTATATTCATTATTATTAATACTATTAGATATGGACGTCAATTGAACCTCGCGTATACAACTTGATAAAATCACTTAACACAATGTAGAATTATTATAACATATAATTAAACATTAGTGATTTATAATCTACATTATATTACCACTTATGTAAAGATCAGAGGGTGTATATGCAAATTGCATTAACAGGCGGGACAGGATTTATTGGAAAGTATTTGACGAATAAATTTATAGAAAATGGTGATGAAGTTGTTATTCTTACAAGAAATCCTACACGTATTAAAAATCCCATACAAAATGTAAATTATATACATTGGGACCCTAATGACTCAAAATTTCAGCTAAATGGAATAGAAAGTTCTCAAATTCTAATTCACTTAGCTGGCGAACCCTTGGTTGGACCACCTATTATCGGACGATGGACAAAATCTAAAAAAAATAAAATTTATAAAAGTAGAGTTTTAGGAACACAAAATTTAATCAGCTCTCTTAAATTATCTGAACATAAGATAGATACATTCATAGGTATGATTAGTGGTATTGGTTGTTATCCTGATTCAGGTGAAAAGGAACTTGATGAGAGTTCAGAAGTTAGTAATGAATGGTTATCTGATATCGTAGTGCAGTCAGAAAATTCCATGAGTAAGAATATACCAAACAACATAAGAAATGTGATCCTCAGAGCAGGTATTGTTATAGGTAAAGATGGTGGAGGGTTAAAAAGACTTCTGTTACCTTCACAATTCGGTGTCTTAGGCAAATTTGGTACAGGTGACCAGTGGTGGTCATGGATGGATATTGAAGATATATACAATTGCATAGTTTTCTTTATAGAAAATGAGCACTCTGGACTTTACAATGTTACTACTCAAAATCCTGTACGACAGAAACAATTTGTAGGTATACTTTCCAAAATATTACGCAGACCTAACACTATGTGGTTTCCCCTAATTGGACATTTATACAAGCTAGCATTAAAGATAATATTAGGGGGAGTATCAGCTGAAGTTCTTTACAGTAGAAAAATAAATCCTTCTAAATTATTTAAAACTGGATTTACCTGTGAATATCCTCTATTAGAACAGTCAATAGAAAAAAATTTAAACTTAAAATAATTCAGACGGTACAGAAATCCCATCAAAGTCTTCTTCAGTGAGAGGGTCTTCTGGCTCTATCTCAAGCTTACTCATATAGTAGTATAATTGTTTCAAGTGGTGTACTGAATGTCCTAGGCCCAAATCCATCAGCTGATTTAGTGGCATAGTACCCATATAAGTTTTGACAGGAGTTTTTAAAATATCTAATTCAATATTTTCAAAAAATTTCTCGATTCTATTGATTACCGATTCGCCAAATTCAACTATAGATTTCACATCTTGGGTTTTTAAAGCATCTGTTATGTACCTTTGACGATCCTCTGCTTTATATTCTCCTTGTTCATATGCTAAAAGCATCATATAGGGTCTATCAAATAAGTGAAATGTAAACTGTCTAAGTGTTCTGTCTCTTTCGGGAGAAACCCAATCAATAGAATCATCAGGAATTTGTAATGTAGCTCTTCTAGCTGCAGAAAGAACTTTCATGAATTTACCTAACATCCATTCTGCGTCAGAGTCTGTAATACTCACTTCTCCTAAATTCAAGGCTTCTGATAAAGAAGGTCTGTCAAAGCCAATAATAACTTTATCGCCAAATGATTTTGTGCCAGGAGCTAAGCTAATTGTTGTTACAGGTATAACTTTCAAACCTAATTCTTCCAACTCTTTTAGTGCTTGAGGGTCTTTAGCTACATCCATAGGGATATAATCAATATTATTTTGCGAAAGATACTCTTTCGTTCTTCCACACGTAAATCAGCCTTGTCGAAAAAATACTTTGACTTCCATAGCAACTCCATTTTTCAAAAATTTTGTTTGTCAAAAAATTATTTTTTAACGTCTTTCAGAACCCCTTAGTCGTGGATCTAAAATATCTCTTAAAGCATCTCCAAACATATTAAATGCTAGAACTACAACCGTCATAACTAATCCTGGAACAAATGACAACCAAGGGTATACAGTTAAATAATGTCTACCTTGGCCTGCCAACATCCTTCCCCAAGAAGGATCAGGGGGTGGAACACCAACTCCTAAAAAGCTTAAAGAGGCTTCTGATAATATTGCTGCTGCTAAAGCACCTGTAGAAATAATTAAATATGGGGCTATACAGTTAGGCATAATATGTCTGAACACTATCCTAGCCCAGTTAGCACCTATTGAATATGCTGACTCAATGTAGGTAGTATTTCTGATTGATAATGCTTGTGCTCTTACTACGCGGACTGATCCACCTATTAAACCAATACTAATTGCCAATACTACATTGTTCAAACTTGCACCAAATGAAGCTATAATTACTAAAGCAAAAGCTAGTGTGGGAATACTTTGCATGATATCGACAAAACGTTGGCTAATCAAATCAAACCAACCACCTAAATATGCACTGATTAAACCCCAAAAGGCTCCAATACCAGTACCTATAATAACAGAAACAAAACCTACGTAAACTGAAATTTGAGAGCCTGAAATTGTCATACTTAACAAATCTCTTCCAAATTCATCTGTACCTAACCAGTAGGTCCAAGAAGGAGCATCAAATTTTTGAAAAATGTTCATGTAAAGCGGATCATGCCGTGAGATTATTTTGAAATATTCTTCGCCTTGGCTTGCATCAATAAAAAATCTATTAATTAATTCTTCAACATAAGAAATTGCTGCAATAGCTACAACTGAAACTACAATAAGACCACCAACTGCGCCAAAAGGCTTATTTTTGCAAAATCTTACAAAGCTTTGTCGCCACAATTTGAATTTTGAAACCTTAAACTCGATTCCAATTTCTTGTTCTGTTATTTTTGAATTTGTTGACATTTGCGAACCTATTATTTGTTATAATTTATGAATAACGTATTCTTGGATTAAGCCAACCATACAAGAGATCAATAAATAAATTTACCAAAACATGTCCTGTAGTAATTATTAAAACAAAGTTTTGTATCACGGGATAATCTCTTAGCCTAACTGCATCGACAGTTGCTGCTCCAATTCCTGGTAAATTAAATACTGTTTCAGTTACTAATGCCCCACCGATTAAATTAGCTAATTGACTACCTGAAATTGTGACCACGGGTATTAATGCGTTTTTCATAGCATGACGCCAGAGAACACTAAATTTCTTTAATCCTTTAGCATTTGCTGTTCGAATATAATCTTCCCGAAGTACCTCGAGCATTGTCGTTCGCATCATTCTAACTTGAATTGCTGCCTGTGAAGCCCCTAAAACTAAACATGGGAAAAATAACTGAGTTAAATTTACCACTGGATCATCCCATGGGGTTTGATAAATTATTGGTGGAAACCAATTAAACCAAGCTGCGGCAAACGTTAAAATTAAAATACCTAACCAAAAATTTGGAATAGCAAGACCGATAATACTAATAAAACGAGGTATATAATCTAATGGTGTATCTTGTTTTACTGCACTCAAAATACCAATAGGGATTGCTATAATCCATGATAAAACCAATGCCATAAGACCTAATTGCAGAGTCATTGGCAGTTTTCGTGCCAGCATTTCGGTAACGGGCTGTCGTAGAATAAAACTATCTCCCAAATCCCAAGTTACAACCTGCCATACCCATTCACCAAATTGTTCATAAACAGGTCGATCGAGACCTAATTGAATTCGTATTTTCTCTACTTTTTCTTCATTAACAACTTCTTCGCCTTCACTACCACCAACAGCAATAAGTACTGCAACGTCACCAGGAATTACACGCATGATAGTAAATATCAATAACATTGCACCCAAAATTGTGGGCACCCCAAGTAATAACCTTTTGATTATATATCCGCGCATTTTTATAAATCCTTAAGAATTCAAGATTTTGATTTAAAAATTACCTCTAATAAGCGTAATTTTTAATAATTCATATGTCAACAATATATATTGATTAGAATTAATATCAACTAACATATCACATAAGTTCTTTAGTTATATCATCGTAGTACTGTTTTCTTGTGAATAAATCAATCTTTTCCTGATCTAAAACTTCAATTTCTGAATATTTTCCATTAGCTTGTTTGCTGTAACTTTCAAACAGTGATTTCATAACTGCATAGAAATGAGCATGACCAGCTAATATTATTCTTACTTTGTACTTATTAGCTAAATCTTCTTCTGAAATTTTCAAAGAAGAAGGTATACTACCTAATATCAATGGATTATCGGTGACAGCTGCAATTTGTTGTAGTTTTTCTTCAGAGTCAACCCCTGTAAGGAAAATTCCGTCTATATCTAACTGTGAATATTTTTTTACTCTTTCAACTGCCTCATCTATACCTACAAAATTTATTGCACTTGTTCTAGCTATAATTGACATAGAAGAATCCTGTCTTGTTGCTAATGCAGCTTTTAATTTACCCACCATTTCATTTGAATCTATTAATTTATTTTGATTTGATGCTTCAAAAGGTAAAGGCAATTGAGTATCCTCTATTGTAAATGCAGAAATACCAGCATTTTCTAGTTCTTCGGTTGTTCTAGTAATATTCATTGCATTTCCATAACCATGATCTGCATCAGCAAGAAGAGCTAATCTTGAATACCTAGTAATTTTTCTAATCTGATTTGCAAATTCATCCATAGTTAACAATATATAATCTGGTGCACCTAAAACTGTAGCTGAAGCAATAGATCCAGCAAACATACCCAATTCAAATTTATAGTGGTCAGCAATATTTGCAGAAATAGAGTCATGAACAGAAGCTGGCCGTGTAATTTGTTCTCTTTTCATTATTTCTCTAAATTTTAATCTTTTATCAGTTTCGTTCATTTAATTCTCCTCGATTACTTTATCAATTTTGATTTAAATCTTATTCTGGAATTTTTTAACACATAGGCAATAAATCCTCCAAATATGAATCCTCCTATATGTGCCCAATATGCTACTCCAGAACCTCCTAAAGCTGATTGGAAAAATTGCAAAACCATCCAAAACCCTAATAACCACAATGCTTTTATCTGAATAACGGTAATAAAAAAAGTAAAAACAAGTGTATTAATTCTACTATTTGGATAGAATATAAAATACGCCCCTAATACACCAGCAATAGCACCACTAGCTCCTACAGTTGGAGTTTGAGATGTCACATCTGTCAATATATGGCAAACGGATGCAAATATTCCTGCTGAAAGGTAAAAAACAAAATATCCTACATGGCCAAATCTATCTTCAATATTATCTCCAAATACCCATAGATACACCATATTAGAAGCGAAATGAATCAAATCTCCATGAAGAAACATCGAAGTTATAAAGGTTAATAAATCAGAAATTGGAGTTTGAATCGGATAGGAAACTATACCTGTATCCAATATTTGCAAGCTATTTCCTGAAATTATTTCAGTTGGCAATAATCCATATTGATAAAACAAAACATATTTACCAATAGTACCAATTAGTAATTCATATAAGAAAACAACTGAGCAAAGTGTAATAAATGTTATAGTAACATAAGGAGTTTTTCTAACTAATAAATCTGGGTCTGATAATGGTAACAATTTATAATCTCAATGATTTAATTTAACCCTAAAGACTTACAACTTGAGAGTAAATGCAGGATCGGTATTTCCAAGTACTGATATATCTACTTCGGAAAAACTCTGATTAATCCTATTCACATCGTTTAATGTATTCTTGACTCTATCTTCAGCAATTTTAATACCAGTTAATTTTGAAAAACTAGCAAGGTCTTCGATTGTTAATTCAATATAATTAGAATTTTGCATTATACTTCTTTCTTTGTTTTTTGATATCGTCATAAGCGGCATTTATTTCCTTCATTTTGCTTTCTGAAAGTTTTCGCAAATCTGGCCCCATGTGAAGCGTTTTATCAGGATGAAACTGTATTACCAGTTTTTTATAAGCAGACTCAATCTCTGAATCATTAGAGAAAGGAGAAACATTCAATACCTTGTACGGGTCGTCTTTAGTAAATCCAAATCCTGTACCCGATCTAGAATAATTGTTACTATAACCAGATCTTCCAATTCTTCCAAATAAGAACTGAAAAATCTTTCCAAGAACCCAGTACATAATTATAAACCTAAACATTGTTAAAACTATCTCCATTACCTATACCAACTTCTTAAACGCTTTTAATAAATTCTACTACCTCTTTTGTGAAAGCGTCAAAATTATCATGAACAATAATATGTCCAGCATTTGCTACTACTTTTATAACAATATTAGGTAGTAGTTCTTTAAAAATCTTTTGTTGATCTTCTCCAACTATATTACTTTGATCCCCAATCATTAACATTAGAGGTGCCTGTAATATTTTCACATAATCCCATAGGTCTAAAGGAATGAAGTCTTTTTGTATATTAGGATCCCGTTTGTATATATATTTCCCTTGATCATTAACTTTTGTAAGATATTTAGCTTGATGTTGAAATACACTATATGGGGATAAAGTGTTATTTCCCTTGAGAACATTTGCACAATCTTCTAAGTTTGCAAATTCTGGATCACCCGAAGCTATACGATCAGCAAAACCTTGTGCAATAGTAGCTGGTCGAACAGCACCGACATCTTCCATAATTACCGAATGTACTAGTGATGGGTTTTTCGAAGCAAATACTAATCCTACTCTACCTCCAAGAGAACCTCCAAGAACTATTATATTTTTTAGTCCCATATAATTTGCTATCTGTTCTACATCATACGCATAATGTTCAGTTGTATATTCGCCTTCTTTGGCCCAACCACTATCACCATGACCTCTCATATCTATTGCTATAACATAGTAATTATCACTGATACTAGATGCAAAGTTATCCCAAGTTCTGGCCTGACTACTGACATGATGTAATAAAATTACGGGTTGATTATTACTATCTCCCCATTCAACTATATGGATATTGAGATTATCTGAATCTATGTAACGCTCACGTGGTAAATTTATTTCCATTTTTATTCCTTAGTTAGCCCCATTTATTTAGTAGATTGAAGGTATAATTTTATCCTATTGAAGGTAAAGAAAAAATAACAATACTGACGAATTATCTCTGTTTAATCAAACCAATGAGTAAACTTTACCAAAACTGTATCTTTTAACTTGATCATTATTTTTCTGCGTGATAACCTCTCAGGAATTACATTTTGTTTGCTGATTCTACCATGCAGATGAAAGACTTTTCTAGCAAGTTTTATGGTTTGTAGCTGGCTAGATTTTGGTATCAATGTGCGAGAATGTGCATGAATACCCAGACTTGGAAAGGAGATTGTAATGAGGTCTTGTGTAACTCAAGTTTCAATTATTAGTGATGGCACTTACAAAGAAGATGGTGGAGTCATATTTGGACAACTCCCAAAAGCCAGATGGGATCAAATGACCGCAGTTGATCGCAAGAATAGAATAAGTTTGGGATTAAACTGTGTACTTATACAAAATGGAAAAGAATGTATTCTCATTGACACAGGTATAGGAACTAAAGAACCAGAACCCGTTAAAAGCAGTTATGGTCTAGGTGCCAGTCGCTTGAATAGAGAATTAAAATCTCGAGGAATAAATCCTAAAGATGTATCAACAGTTATATTAACTAGTCTTCACTTTGATCACTCCGGTGGAAGCACTCGAATTGATAGATCAGGAGAAGCTGTACCTACCTTCCCATATGCAAAATATTATGTTCAAAGAAATGCTTGGGAGGAAGCAATTTCTCCTAATGAGCGAACTAAACATTATTATCATGAAGACGATTTCTTACCTTTGGAAGAAAGAAACCAACTCGAGTTTTTAGATGGTGATCAAAACGTTGTTCCTGGTATATCCGTTAAGGTAACTGGGGGACACAGTAGTGGCCACCAAGTTGTTTTAATCAATTATGGTGGTGAAAAAATTGCCTACCTTGGTGATCTAATCCCAACTCATATGCATCTTGACCAAGGGTTAATTTCTTCGGTAGACAGATTCCCTGAAGAAACATTACTTGGAAAAGAATCACTGATAACTAAGGCCGAAGATGAAGGGTGGTTAATTGTTTTTTCTCACGGAGTAGATCCAAAATCTGGATATATCGAAACGAGAAAAGGCTCTACCTTATTTAGACCTATCGATTTTGGAATAAATAACTAAATTGTTCCAATAAGATAATCTGCTTCTACTTTATCAATATTGATGCTTGTAATAGTGTTTTGAAGCAATTCTTCAGATTGACTATAAACTCTGGTATAAGTATCTGATAAACCTGTCCAATATAATTCAGAATTAAAACTTTTAGTATTTTCCCATAAAACTTTAAGAGGTCTTCCTACCATTTGATTAAGGTATTGTTGTTGATAATAACTTGAAACCTCTTCCAGTAACTTAGATCTCTCTTTAATTATGGAGTTATCAACAAAATTATCTGAATAATATGCCGATGTTCCTGGTCTTTTAGAATAAGGAAAAATATGTATTTTTGAAAACATAGCATCATTACAAGTTTTAATAGTATTGTTAAACATATCTTCACTCTCATCAGGAAATCCCACAATTACATCAGTAGTTATTGATGCATCAGGAATTGTATCTCTCACGAATTGCAAAGAGTTTAAAAATTCTTGCGAAGTGTAACGTCTTCTCATTTGTTTTAGTAAATAATCATCTCCACTTTGTAAAGGAATATGAAAATGTGGACACAATCGTTTATTTTCCCACAAACTTAGCAAATCTACAGAAAACTCCTGTGGTTGAACTGATGACAATCGAATTCTTTCTATTGAAGTTTCTTCTAGAATTGACTGAATTAATTTTGTAAGATTGGTATCCTTAAACTCAAACCCATAAGTTCCCAATTGAGTTCCTGTTAAAACTACTTCTTTGTAACCTTCTAAGTATAATTGATTTATTTTATTTATTAGATCTATTAAGTTAACACTTCTCTCACGCCCACGAACCTTAGGAACAATACAGTAAGCACAGATCTGATCACATCCTTCTTGTATTTTAACCATAGCTCTAGTTCGTTTGGTAGGATTAATAATGGATAATGGGGAAGTATTTATTTCAATATCTTTTGTACCTAATACATTAATAACTTTGTTTACCAAGTCAGCTTTTGAGGAATTTCCTATAACTAAATCAATTTCTGGCATCTTATTTAATTTCTCATGAGCCCATTCAGCATAACAACCAGTGGCTACAATTAAACAATTAGGGTTATTAGTTTTTGCTTTCCTTAAAGCGTTACGAGCTTTTCTATCTGCTATATGAGTAACGGTACACGTATTAATAATACATGCATCTGCATCTCTAATATTCTCGGTTAACAGAAATCCTTTTTGCAAAAAACTATTAGAAATACTTTGAGTATCAGCTTGATTTAACTTACATCCATGTGTTTCTATAAATATCTTCAATGAAATACCTATATTACCTAGATAGTGTGTCTATTAAACACACCAAAGATCTAACTGCAAAACCCGTGTGGCCTGCAACCTTATAGTGCTTTGTAGACGTTAATCTAGCCATACCAGCTATATCCAAATGTATCCAAGGAGTATCTCCGACAAATTCTTGAATAAATTTTCCTGCAGTAATACTTCCTGCTGGTTGACCGCCTGTATTTTTCATATCAGCATAAATACTATCTAATTGAGTTCTGTAATTATTAAATATTGGAAGTTGCCAATACTGTTCTCCAGTAATTTCAGAAGTAGCTATTAATTTATCTATAAGTTCCTGGTTATTTCCCATAACCGCTGCAGAATCATTACCTAAAGCAACTACAGCCGCGCCAGTCAATGTTGCTACATCTATAATCGATGTAGATCCTTGCCGTTTGGAATATTCAATAGCATCTCCTAAAACTAAACGACCCTCTGCATCTGTATTGTCCACTTCAACATGTATACCATTCATCATGGTAATAATATCACCAGGCCTCATAGCAGCGCCCCCAGGCATATTCTCTGCTGAAGCTACTACACCAAGTACATTTATTGGTAGATTTAATTTTTTTATTGCAATCATTGCTCCAATTACTGCAGCTGCTCCTGCCATATCTCCCTTCATTGCTCCCATGTTTAATGGTGGTTTTAGAGAAATACCGCCAGTATCAAAAGTTATACCTTTACCACAAAGGGCAATTTTTTGTGTCGAATTAGGATTTCCTAAATGTTCCATAACTATCAATCTTGGCTCTTCGTGGCTACCTGCAGAAACACCTAGTATTCCACCCATACTTAATTTTTGTATTTCAGATTTATCGAGGATAATACAATTTAATCCAATTAAATTTGAAAATGTCTTAGTTCTGTCTGCAAGTTCTCTTGGAGGAAGAATATTACCGGGTTCATTTCCTAAATCTCTAGCAATAATAGTAGACTCTGACAGTATTACACCCTCATTAATACCATCATTAATACTTTCTATTTTCTCATCATCAATTTCTATTATTTTTAAACTTTCAATAGTTTCACTTGTTAAGGTGTTTTTATATTTAGAAAACTGGTAAGTACCTAAAAGCGCACCTTCAGTGATTGCTGTAGCACATAATTTTGGATCTAATTCTCCAATACCTGCACCATGACAAATTGTAGCAACATTTTTAACTTTGATCTTTCGTAATTGCCTCATGGTAATTGCCATAATTTGACGAATAGAATCATAGTTAAATTTTTCCTGTTTTCCTAATCCACAAATAATTACTCTTTCAAATTCGAATTCGCCAAAAGTATGAATAATAGTAATTTCATTTTTTTTTCCAGTTATTTCTTCGGAACTTATTAATTTTGAGATTTTTCCACCTATAAGGGTATCAATTGCGCCAGTAGCCCCGCCTGGTACTTTCACATCTTCAAATATATTTACTATCAACGCTTCAGTATTTACGAGGCCAACTTCTGATTTTAAACACGAAATTTCCACCATGTCCTCCTTGATTCGTTATCCTAACTTAAAGTAAAAAGAAGTCGTATTATTATTCTTTCAATAAATTGAATTAGTAATAATGCAATAATTGGACTAATATCTAATGTGCCCCCAATTGGTGCAGCAATCCTTCTAATTGGTCTTAATATAGGCTCTGTAACTAAATATATAATTAAGGCAAGAGTACTATTTTGAATTGAGGGAGAAAGCCATGACAAAATAACACGAGCGAAAATAGCCATATAGAGTACCACGCTTAATAGATTTACTAATTCAGCTAATGCTCTCAAGACTCACCTCTCAATGATATAGATTTTTTGTAAGCACTGTATACTGCCTCCATCAAAGCAGTTCTAAATTGTTGTTTTTCAAGTGTCATTAATGCTTCAGCTGTAGTACCTCCTGGAGAGGTAACCATTGTCTTTAATTCTACTGCAGAAATATTTTGATCTGCCATCAACTTTGAAGTGCCAAAAACAGTTTGTAAAGAAAGTTTTTCAGCCATATCTCTTGTCATACCTAGAGCAACAGCAGCATCAATTAAACTTTCTATAAATAAAGCTACATATGCTGGCCCACTTCCGCTCAAGGCAGTACCAATGTCGATTAGTTTTTCATCCAGTACTTCGATCTCTAAACCTAAAGAGGAAAGAATCTTTTTAGCGAAGAGTTTATCCTCTACGCTAACTTCATTTGCAGAAAGCCATACACTAGAACCTTCACCAATTTGGGCTGGTGTATTAGGCATAACACGTATGACTTTATTATGCCCAAATTGATCTATTAATTTATCAATAGATATACCTGCTAGAATAGAAATTAATAGTTGGTCTGCTCTTAATGCCCCTTTTAATTCTTCAGCTACGTTAAGTAAATTTTGTGGCTTTACACATAAAATTATTACATCTGAATTTTCAACTAATTCAATATTATTACTAGTAACATTAATTTTATAGTTGTCTTTCAAAAATTTCCTACGAGATTCTACCAACTCAGAAATAAGAAAATCTGAAGCTGGAATAATTTTTTGATTTAGTACTCCTCGAATTATAGCTTCCGCCATAATTCCGCCACCTATAAATCCTATCGACATTGAATTCACATCCTTATTATTTCTAGATCATGAAGATTGTACATTATAGTACTTCTAGGTATGATAAAGCAAAAAAAATAATATCATAAGGATTATTATGTTGAAGAAATTTTTTATATTTTTACTTATTAGTGTTGGTTTAATAAGTGTATCTTGCAACAACAGTGTCGGATTTGGAACAGGAGAATCTGATTCAGAATCTATTTCTGTACCATTACCTGCAACAGAGTCTACGTTACAAAATAGAGCCCTCAGAGATGTAAGTTTATTAAATAACCAACAAGTTGCTACAGGAATTAATGTCATAGGAAAAGGTATGGCTGATGCAAATCCAGATATTGTCATAATAAATTTCAGTATAGTTTCGATTAAAGATTCTGCTTCAGATTCAAGAAATACCGCTGCAAAAACATTACAAAATATACTTGATGAATTAATAGCTAAAGATATATCTAAAGAAAATATAACGACCAATTATTTTAGAATTGGACCCGAAAAAGAATGGAATGATAAAAAAAGAAAAATGGAACTTATAGGGTTTAAAACTACCAATTCAGTTAATGTAAAAATATATGAGTTAGATAAGGTTGGCGAAATAATTGATGTGATTATCATGAATAGTGACGAATTAATTGATTTCGAATCAATTACATTTGACCTAGAAGATAAAACTACCATTATAAAATCTGCAAGAGAAATTGCTGTAAAAAATGCTATGGAAAAAGCTCAAGAAATAGCCAGCACCGCTAATATTAAATTAGGTAATCCAAAATATATAAATGAAATTTCTTCACCAAGTGCATTTGAATCAGTATCAGATATGCCTATGATGGCTATGGCAAGAGCAGAATCATTTATTGAAACTCCAATTATGTCTGGAGATATCTCAGTATCAGTACAAGTTCAAATGCATTTTGATATCAATGATAATTAAAAATAACTTCTTGAAAGTATTTGAATGAGAAAATATGTATAATATTTGATAACACGTAATTAATATTCAAAGAGGATAAAAATGGTACTAAGTGATGTGACAATTAAAGAACAAATTGAAAAAGGAAATATCGTTATAGATCCCTTGGATCCTAATGACATACAACCTGCGTCCGTTGATGTACATTTAGATAATAAAGTGTTAGTTTTTCGTAATTCAAGACGACCTTATATTGATATTAGAGAAGATTTAGAAGGATTGATGGATTTAGAAACCATTGATGACGAAACTCCTTTTATTTTACACCCAGGGGAATTCATTCTTGGAAGCACTCTGGAAAATATTGAAATACCAGCAGATCTAGTAGCTAGGTTAGAAGGTAAAAGTTCTTTAGGTAGAATAGGACTACTAATCCATTCAACTGCAGGTTATGTTGACCCAGGATGGAAGGGTAATTTAACTTTGGAATTAAGCAATGTATCTAATTTACCTATAACTCTTTATTACAAAATGAAAATTGGTCAATTATCATTTCTTCAATTAACTACACCAGCAACAAGACTCTATGGTTCTACTGAATTAGGTAGTAAATACCAAGGCCAAAAGCTACCTACTGCAAGTAAATTACATAAAGATTTCCCTTCAAAATAAATTATGAATTTTTTAAATTTAGCTTTAGATCAGGCCAAACTAGCAGTTGGGTTATGTTTCCCTAACCCAGCAGTAGGAGCTCTCATTGTCAAAAATAATGTAGTAATTGGATCAGGTTTCACCCAACAACCAGGAGAAAACCATGCTGAAATTATGGCATTAGAAAATCTAAGTGAATCTAGTAATAATGCAACTCTTTATGTCACATTAGAACCTTGCTCACATACGGGAAAAACACCCCCTTGTGTTGAGAAAATCATCTCATCAGGAATCACTAGAGTAGTATATGGCATCGAAGATCCCAATCCAAAAGTTTCTGGCAGAGGTCTTAGAAAACTACGTGATGCCAATATAACTGTTGAAAAGAGCAAAAATACAAGTTTAATAAAAACATTTTATGAAGCCTATATACACAGCCACAAGCAACAAAAACCTTTTATATCTGCAAAATTTGCTGCAAGTTTAGATGGCAAAATTGCAACTTCATCAGGTGAATCAAAATGGATAACAAATGAACTTTCAAGAAATAAAGCACATGCAATTCGAGCTGCAAGTGATGTAATCATCGTTGGAATAAATACTATAATCAAAGATAACCCACTATTAACTGCTCGAAAAGAAGATGGAAATGAGTATGAACACCAACCTTTAAGGGTGATTCTGGATAGTAATTGCAATATACCTATTGAATCTAATGTAATGAATAATCCCACGAATACCCTTATTGCATATAACCAAATTTCTGAGGATAAAAACAAACTTTTTGAACAAAAAGGTATCAATTCGATCAAGTTACCCAAAGAGAATAAAGTAGATATAAATGAACTCATTAGTTTTCTTTATAGTAAATCTAAATATCAAATATTAGTTGAGGGTGGTAGTGAAACATTAGGCTCTTTTTTTAATCTCCATTTAGTAAACAAAGTATACGCTTTTATAGCACCAATACTAATTGGCGGACAAAATACACCTTCAGCAATAGGAGGTTTTGGTGCAAACACTATGTCTGATATAATTAATCTTGAAAATACTAATTTAGAAAATTATGATTCAAATTTATTACTGACGGGATATCCGAGAAGGTAAAATTCATGTTCACGGGAATTGTAGAAGAAGTAGGAAAAGTATTAATTATTAGTAATGATACCCTAGCTTTTACTGCATCAAAAACAATTGAAGATGCAAGTATTGGTAGCAGTATATGTGTAAACGGTGTCTGTTTGACTTTGATTTCTATAGATGAAAAACTGGGTACAGTAAATATTGGACCTGAAACGAAAAAATTATCGAACATAGGTGAATTGAAAGTAAATGACTTAGTAAACCTAGAAAGACCGCTTTCTCCTCAAGATCGCTTTGGAGGCCATATTGTTCAAGGCCATATTGAAGGAATGTGCTCTATTATAAGTATTAAAAAAAACGATATCTCTTATGAAATTGACTTAAAGTCATTGGAAAATCTCAATCGATACATCGTTACAAAATGCTTTGTTACTTTAGATGGTATAAGTCTTACAGTAAATGAAATTACCAAGGATACATTTAAGGTTTCTATAATACCTCATACCTGGGAAAACACGAATTTACAAAACAAAAAAATAGGCGATCGTATAAATGTAGAAACTGATATAGTTGCCCGTTATATAGAAAGATTTTTAGAAAAATAAAAACTAGCAAAGTGATATCAACTGGTCTATAATAATCAAACTATAATTATCCATGTGTAGGAGTTATGTATGCCTCTTAGTGATGTAGAAGATGTTATTAAAGATATTCAAAACGGTAAAATGGTTATCATTGTAGATGATGAGGATCGTGAAAATGAAGGTGATTTATCTATTGCCGCTGAATTTATCACCCCTGAAGTTATTACCTTTATGGCTACATATGGTAGAGGTTTGATTTGTATGCCAATTATAGGCCAAAGACTTGAACATTTGGATATTCCATTAATGGTGCCAGAAAATACTGCTCGATTAGGTACAGCTTTTACTGTATCAATTGACACTAAAACAGATGGAGCAACTACAGGTATATCTGCACATGACCGTTCAGCAACAGTAAAAGCTGTGTTAAATCCTATGACTAGACCTGAGGACTTACAAAAACCAGGCCATGTATTCCCTCTAAGGTATGCTGAAGGTGGAGTTTTGGTTCGTGCTGGTCAAACAGAAGGCTCAGTAGATTTAGCAAAATTGGCTGGGTTATATCCCGCATCAGTTATATGCGAAGTCATGAATGAAGACGGCACAATGGCACGTATGCCTGAACTAGAAAAATTATCAGAAGAATATGATATTAAAATTGTAAGTATTGAACAAATAATTCAATACAGACATCAAAAAGATAAAATGATTGTGAAAGTTGCTGAAACTAAACTTCCAACAAAATATGGTGAATTTATGTCTGTTGCATTCCGCAGCCTTACAGATTCTGACGAACATGTTGCATTAGTTAAGGGTGACTTAGGCAAAGCAGATATAATTCCACTGGTCAGAGTACATAGCCAATGTTTAACAGGTGATACTTTTCATAGTTTGAGATGTGATTGTGGTGAGCAAATGGAAAAATCCCTAGAGTTAATTGCAAACTCTGAATGTGGGGTATTTTTATATATGCGGCAAGAAGGAAGAGGAATTGGATTACACAACAAATTAAAAGCATACGAATTACAAGATCAAGGTATGGACACTGTAGATGCTAATACGGAACTCGGATTCCCCCCAGATTTGCGATGGTATGGAATAGGTGCGCAAATCCTTTCATCCCTAGGAATTACAAAAATGAAATTACTTACAAATAATCCAAAAAAGATTGTAGGTTTAAACAGTTACGGGATAGATATAGTTGAACAAGTACCTATTGTTATCGAATCCAATTCTGTAAATGCACAGTATCTAGAAACTAAAAGAACACGACTAGGGCATTCACTTTAAAAACACCTAGGTAAAAAATAATATGAATGAACAAAATAATGTACAAGAAATACGTGGGAATCTTGACGCTTCTGGCTTAATAATTGCAATAGTTGTTTCTGAATTCAATAACAATATAACATTTCCTCTATTAGATGGAGCAGTTAAATGTTTGAAAGATAATAATATATTGAACAAAAATATTATTATTACATATGTTTCTGGTGCATTTGAAATACCAGTAATAGCAAAAACAATAGCTACTACAAAAAAACCAGATGCTATAATTTGTATTGGATGTGTAATAAAACATGAAACAGATCATTACTTTCATGTTGCCAATCAAACGGCACTTGGTATAGCAGAATGTGCATCATCAACAGGAATACCAACAATATTTGGTGTACTTACTACTTTGACTGAAGAACAAGCTATAGAAAGATCTAAACCTGGAAAACAAAATAAAGGATACGAATCAGCTGAAGCTGCAATAAAAGCAGCAAATGTTATTCAACAATTATAAAGTATTTATACCTAACCTCGGAGGAATCTAATGGATAAATTTTTAGACAAAATGACATCATATGCACAAGAATTAAAATATGAAGATATTCCACAGAATGTCGTGGAACGTGCTAAACATTTCATTCTCGATGCTATAGGCTGTGCTTTAGGAGCAAGTAAAAGTCCGCCTGCAATTATAGCTCAAGCATCCGCAAAAGAAATATCTTCATCTACACCTTCAAAAGTTCTTGGATCTGCTGAACCAACTTCACCTGACCTAGCAGCTTTTGTAAATGGAGCAATGATACGATATCTTGACTACAACGACACTTATACTGGATATACCACTTGTCACCCCAGTGATATGGTAGGACCTGCGCTTGCTGCAGCAAGTGCCAAACCTAATGGAAATGGCAAAGATGTTATTTTGGGTACAGTTTTAGGATACGAGATTTTGTGTGGTCTAACCGACACTCCTATTTTTGAAGGAGCTACAGGATTTAGACACTGGGATCAATCTGCTTTAGGACTTGTAGCAGCATCAGTATTATCCGCAAAAGTTTTAGGCCTAAATAAAGAACAAATGGATCATGCAGTTAGTTTAGCAGTTTCTTCTCATCTATCTATAGGCCAAATACGTACAGGTCAAATTTCACACTGGAAAGGCTGTGCTGTTGGAAATGCATCAAGAAATGGCGTTTTTTGTTCTATGCTTGCTGCAAAAGGTATGACAGGACCAAATTTTGTTTTTGAGGGCGAAGGTGGATATTTCAATGCTATTGGTAATAAAGTTGAATTACCACCGTTCGGTAACAAAGGTGGTGAATTCAAAATCATGAGAGCTCGAGTTAAACCTTTCCCATCAGGATACTTTTCTCAAAGTGCAATTGAAGCAGTTTTAGAACTCCGAGATAATATAAAAAATGTAGATGATATTAAATCAATATTACTTGAAACATTTCCTTCAGGAAAATCTGCTATGGGTGGTGATATATCACGATGGAAACCAGAAACTAGAGAAAGCGCTGACCATAGTTTACCTTTTGTTATGGCTGTGGCATTAATGGACGGTAATTTAGAAATTCGCCACTATGATGAAGAATACTACAAAAAAGCTAATGTCAGGGAATTAATGAATAAAATTCAAGTTGAGGTTGGTGAAGAATCTTCTAATGCGTGGCCTGATGTACCATTAAATGTTTTATCTATAGAAACAAATTCTGGCGAGAAATTTTCCACAAAGGTAGCATTTCATTTAGGCCATTATGAAAGATTAATGACTAATGAACAATTAGAAAATAAATTTCGTCCTATGGCACTGCAGTATGGTGATCTACCTGAGAATCAATTAAATGAACTCTTATCAAAACTCTGGAATCTTGAATCAGTAATGGATATAGATGAAATTATAGAACTTACTGCAACTAAATAGGTAACATATAATGGGTTCTGGAACTTATAAATTATTAGCAGCAGGAGCTTTGTCCGCAGTAACTTCTTGTTTGATTTTTTTTGGTGTTCTTACATTTTTTTCTAGAGATGGAATATTTGAATTTTACGAGTTTACTTTAAGTATTGGAGGAGCAGGAATAGCTCCGTATTTAGTATCAAGGCTACTTACAATAAAGGTAAAATTTATACTGTTTCCTTCATTTGTAACTCTATTTTTCCCTGTTCTAGGTCCTATTTTTGGAGGAAGTGGCTCTCAAACCTCAGGACAAATGCTTTCCACAGTTTTTGTATTAAGTATGTCTGGTGGATTCTTTTGGTCTTGTATTCAATTGTTTGTGTTAACTTTGTTTAGAGCAAGACGAGCAAAATAGCTATGGTCGTAATAATTCTCTTAAATCTCTAACATTTCCTAAGGATTCCAAGTTCCAAATTGTATCAATTAATTTATCAGTTTTGTCTTTACCTACAACCATCTCTAAAAGTGGTCTTTCTTTGGTTTCAACTTCATCAGTACTAAGCGGATCCTCCATAGCACCTTTCACTACTACAACATGATTTCGAAACTTTTCACCGTTATTATGATTAAATTCAACAACTCCTTGGCGTGGACTTTCTGGAGTAATTAAGCTGGGATCAGTTTCAACTTGAATTTTATTCATTATTTGTACCACATCTTCATTAGACATACGATCAAAATCATGACCAGCTTCAAATGATAAACCTCTATCCAATAAACTTACAGCTAATAAATAACGAAGATTAATATCTGGCATAGTTTGTGCATCACTTGTTAAGCGACTATCACCATGTGCTAAATATACTGTCATATTATTTAAGTCAGAAGGATTTACCTCATGATCTCTAACAATATTCAGCAAAGCATCCACTGGAGCTTGGATTGGAGAGCCTACACAATATTTCTTAATATTTGTGTCCATTATTTCATAATGAGAACCCAAACCCTTAATTAATTCTGAACGGAAGTGTTCTGAGGCAAAACAATCAAAAAAGTTATTTTGACCTTCAATTACATCCCAAACTCCACTAAATCCAGCTTCAACCATAGTTGCTGCTGTGGCACCACTTCTACAAGGCATTCCTGCAAAATCAAAAGCTTTTTCAATATGTTCCAGGTCTAATTGCCATGCTGTAATACCCGAAGCTTGTTGAGTAGTGTATGAAAGTAAGTATCTAACCTTTTTTTCATCTAATTCAATGTGAGTTCCTGCTGCAGCTGCTGCACCAAATACACCACCAATTGCATGACTACTAAATCCTCTTCCATGCATTCTTTGGAATGTACCTCCTCCAAATGCTCTCATAAATCTAGCGCACATATCATATCCTAAGGCTATAGAATTCAAAAAAGTTTTACCATCAGTTTGATTTTTTTCGCCCATAGCTAGAGCTGGCGGAATTATAGTACAGCCTGGATGAGTTCCAGAAGCAGCATGAGAATCATCTGTTTCATCTGAATGTGCTAACATTCCATTCGCTAATGAAGCAGTTACCGCATTTGTTAAAAAATTAGTACCAATTATTTGGGACTGATCAGATGTACCCTGTAATTTAGCATACTTAATAGCAAATTCTCCAGGAGGTAAGGTAGTTCCAGAAACCATTGCGGCTAAAGTATCTAAAATATGATGTTTTGTCTTTAACGCAACATTGTCTGGTAAATCAGATTTTTGTGCATCAATAAAATAATCTGCCAATTGTTTAATAATCGTATTGTCTATTTCAGACGAGCTCATAGGTATCCTCCAATTATTTAATCATACACACGAATTTGTAAAATATATTGTGTTTAAACTGGTAAGTCTATCTCATATTGGGATAGTAAATTCTCAAGAAAAGCTTTTGTGGTTTCATCTACTTCATCCAATGGTAAACGTGTATGACCCGCAGGAAATCCTACTGAATTTACACAATATTTCACCGGTATAGGATTAGCCACTGTAAACAATCCCTTAGATATAGGTAGTAGTTTGCGATGAAGTGACGCTGCTCCACCTATGCTACCATCCAATAACATTTGTATCATAGATTTTATTTGCAAGCCCACTAAATGGCTAGCAACACTTATAATTCCATACCCTCCCAAACACATAATAGAAAAAGTATCCGAATCATTCCCACTCCAAACTTTAAAGTCTTCACTAGCACCATCGATTATATAAGAAATTTGATCAAAATCTGAACTTGCTTCTTTTATACCAACAATATTTGGGATCTGACTGAGTCGAAGCGTTGTTTCTGCATTTAAATTGGTAATAGTACGGCTAGGAACATTGTATAAAATACATGGTAAATCAGTACTTTCAGCTATTGCTCTAAAATGTTGATACAAACCTTCTTGAGTTGGTTTGTTATAATATGGAACGACTAGCAATAATGCATCAGCACCAGCCTTTTTTGCTTCAGAACTTAACTCGATACTTTCTTTAGTACTATAATTACCAGTTCCTGCGATAACACTTTTACTATCTCCTAATTCATCTTTGATTTCAGAAAATAGTTTCATTTTTTCACTTGTAGATAAGGTAGGTGATTCACCTGTAGTTCCAGATACAACTAATCCATCACTACCTGATTCGACTAATGCATTTGCTAATCGTCTAGCATTTTTGTAATCGACTGAATCATCAGAAGCAAAAGGTGTTACCATAGCTGTAAACAAACGCCCTAAAGCAACCATTACAATCACTCCTTATTAAAATATGAATAGTTAGACAAGTTTATCATATTTAATCAAGTATGCAATAAGTTTTGCGCTAGTATTTCTTCTGCAATTTGAATTGCATTAGTTGCTGCACCTTTACGTAGGTTGTCTGAAACCACCCACATAGCTATTCCATTAGGGTTTGATATGTCTTTTCTAATTCTTCCAATATATACTTCATCTGATCCAGCGGAATTGCGAGCTAATGGATATAGATTTTGTTCTGGATTATCAATGACTGAAACACCAGGAAAGTTTGATAATAACTCTTTAACCGTATCCACTTCCATAGATTGACTAAACTCAATATGTAAAGATTCACTATGGGATACAAATACAGGCACTCTTACACATGTTGCCGATACTGCTAAATTGTCTGCATGCATAATTTTCTGAGTCTCTTCAACCATTTTACGTTCTTCTTTTGTATATCCATCTTCTAAAAATCCTTCTATATGAGGAATTACGTTATATCCAATTTCATGTGGATATACACTTGGTGAAGTTTTTAAACCATTATTTATCTCATCAGTTTGCTGTTCTAACTCTTTCATAGCATTTCCACCAGTACCTGAAACTGATTGATATGTATCTGCAACAACTCTTTTTATCGAATTTTTAACATGTAGAGGATACAAAGCCATAACCATTTGTGTAGTGGAGCAATTTGGTATAGCTACAATCTTTTCATGATTTTTCAAATCATTCGCATTAACTTCTGGTATAACTAAAGGTACATTTTTTTCCATTCTAAATGCTGAACTATCATCAATTACAATAGCACCACGACTAGCTGCTATGGGTACAATATTTCTACTAACATCAGTAGAAGCTGAAACAAATGCAAAATCTGCATCGTCAAAAATGTTCTCAGTTACTTCCTCGACTACAAGATCTGATCCATTAAACCTAATAGTTTTTCCAATTGATTTTGGTGAAGCACATACCTTAATGTTCCCAATTGGAAAATTTCTTTTTTCTAGTAAATCTAAAAATATTGTTCCAACAGTTCCCGTAGCTCCAATAACTACTATATTAGGATTTTTCATTTATTCATCACCTCACAGATGTATTATTTAAGATCTAGAATAGTTTCCAATCCTGTAACTAAACCCTTGATCTTAATTATTTTTTTTAGTGATAAGGAAATAGCTGGAATATAGCAATCCCTACTCAATGTATCATGTCTTAATGAAAGTGTTTGTCCACTAGATCCAAAAACAACCTCATGTTGTGCAAGTTTTCCAGGTAAACGAATACTATGGATATTAACCGTATTGTAATCGCCTCCTCTTGTACCTCGGATCGTTTCTTTGAGTGTTGGAGGTTGGATGAATTTTTTTCGATTGCTTAAAGATTTTGCTAATGAAAGTGCTGTACCAGAAGGAGCATCTACTTTTTGATCATGGTGAGTTTCAATAATTTCTACATAATCAAAAAAATCTGCTGCAATACTAGCAATATAATTCAATACAACTGCGCCTAAAGCAAAATTAGGAGCAACCAATATACCTATATCGCCTGATTTAGCTAATTTATCTAATTCAAACAAATCGTTATCATTTAAACCTGAAGAACCAGTAACCATAGGTATAGATTTTGAACTACATGCTTTTGCAGCTGTCATACAAGCTTGAGCATTAGTCAAATCTATAACAACGTCCGAGTTATAATTATCTAAAGCATATGAAATATCTGTTGTATAGGGAACAGAGTCGTTTTGTTCATTTAATACTACAGAGTTTCCTCTATCTTTAGATCCAACAAATCCAGCTATTAACAAACCGCTATCCTGTGATATAGCTTCAGTAGCGATTAATCCCATCTTTCCCATCGCTCCATGTACAATAACTTTTATTTTTGAATTATTATTCATGAAAAATCACTCTAATATTATTTAAAAACGGTTTCTATTATCTGGTCTGTCACGTCTCTTATTATTTGATCTACCTTTATAACTTCGATCTTTATCCTCCGTTGAATCTGAGCCTTCCTCAGAATCATCAGCATAAACTGCTTTTCTGGATAAATTTACTCTGCCTTGCTGATCTATCTCTTTTACTAATACTGTTATCTCATCACCTACATCAACCTCATCGGTGACATTTTCTACCCTGTAGGTAGCTAATTGGCTTATATGAACCAATCCTTCCTTTCCAGGTAACACTTCAACAAAAGCACCAAAATTCATAATCCGTGTGACTTTGCCAGTATAGATTTCTCCAACTTCAATTTCTTTTACCAAGGATTGTATAGCAAATATTGCGGCGTCAGCACTACTTTGGTCAGAAGAACCAACAACCACTGTGCCATCATCGCTTACATCAATTGAAACACCATAATCCTGTATCATACCTCGTATAGTTTTTCCACCAGGCCCAATAACAGTACCAATTTTTTCTGAAGGAACACTAATTTTTATCATTCTAGGTGCATGAGGATTCATATCAACTCTTGGAGAATCAATAACTTCAAGCATTGCATCTAATATACGATTACGTGCATCTTTAGCTTTACCTAAAGCATCTTTCATAATTTCGAAATTAATTCCCTGAACTTTAACATCCATTTGTAAAGCAGTAATCCCTTCTCTAGATCCAGCAACCTTGAAATCCATATCTCCTTGAAAATCCTCTATACCTTGAATATCAGTCAAAACTGCGTAACTACTTGAATCATCAGATAAGATTAATCCCATGGCTATACCAGCAACAGGACTTTTAATTGGAACTCCTGCATCCATTAATGATAGAGTACTTCCACAAACACTTCCCATTGATGTGCTTCCATTAGAACTTAAAATTTCTGATACAATCCTTATAGCATAAGGAAATTCTTCTTCAGAAGGTATAACAGGTTCTAAGGCACGTTCAGCTAAAGCTCCATGGCCTATTTCTCTACGACCGGTACCTATTCTTCGTACTTCTCCTGTGGAATAAGGCATGAAGTTATAATGATGCATGTAGCGCTTAGTTTCCTCTGGGCTTAAATTATCCAAATTTTGAACCATACTTAAACCAGCTAATGTAGCAACAGATAAAACTTGGGTCTGACCACGTTGAAATAAACCAGTTCCATGCGTTCGCGGCAAAACTCCAACTTCTATGGACAATGGTCGTATTTCATCTACACCTCGCCCATCTGGTCTTTTCCCATCATCTAAAATCTTATTCCTCATTGTCTTTTTTAATATTTTTTCAAATCCTTCTTTAATGTCTCCTGACTCATACTTTTCTGCTAGCTTTTCATTTAGTTCATCTTGCAAATCATCTAAAACTTCGTTTCTCTCACCCTTGGCAGCACCTTCGTCAAAAATAGATTTAACTTGATCACCAACCATATTCTTAATATCTTCTTGGAGACCTTCTATTTCAGCGGATGGTATAAATTCGATTTTTTCTTTTCCACAAGTATTTTTTATTTCTTCTATAAATTCAATTATTTCTGAATTAACTTCTCTACCTTTTTCTAAAGCATTAAGAATAATATCTTCAGGTAATTCAGATGCACCAGCCTCCACCATAACAACAGCTTCATTAGTACTTGATATAGTCAAATCTAAAGAACCTTCATTAATTTGATCGTAAGTGGGGTTTACAATAAATTCTGAATCTACATAACCTATACGACAACCCGCAACTGGACCACTAAAAGGAATTTCTGACAATGATAAGACTACAGAAGCCCCAACTATAGCTAGAATATCTAACGGGTTTTCCTGATCATGAGATACTGCAGAAATTATTACCTGCACTTCATTTCTAAATCCTTTTGGAAATAACGGCCTAATTGATCTGTCAGTTACTCGAGAAGTTAAAATTGCATTCGTTGGTGGCCGTGCTTCTCGTCGGAAAAAGCTACCTGGTATCTTCCCAATTGCGTAAAGCCTTTCTTCATAATCAACAGTAAGAGGAAAAAAATCCATTCCTTCCCTAGCATCTGCAGTACAAACTGTTGCTAATACTACTGATTCACCATAAGTTACCAATGCAGCAGCTGAGGCTTGTTCTGCAAATTTTCCTACTTCAATTTTTAATTCTTTGCCACCTACGACTTTAGAAAAAATATGAGCCATAAATAAAACTCCTAACTTTAATTAGCGAGAGCACATTAGTAAATAAATTGAAATAAAAATACCTCTTCAATTTCTTGTAGAGGTATTATCTCCTGATGCCTAAGCGGCTAATAAGAGCCCTGTATTCAGAAACGTCATTACGACTCACGTATCTAAGTAATCGACGTCTTCTACCAACAAGTTGCATGAGACCACGTCGACACTGAAAATCTTTATGATTTGCCCTTAGATGATCCGTTAACCTATTAATCCGTTCTGTTAATATAGCTATCTGTACTTCTGAAGAACCTGTATCAGTGTCATGTTTTTGGTAATCTTTTATAACTGAATTCTTTATTTCTTGAGTAACCATAATCCTTTAAGGTTTTTTATATACTTTCACTTTGCTTTATTATTACAATAAGAAAATATAACATATGGTAATATTTAAATCAAATTTATATATACTATTGGAAGAGTACGTATTTAAAAGTAATAATCAGAGGTATGGATGGACGCAGAAATAATAGCTTCAGGGACCGAATTACTGATGGGAGAAACACAAGACACTAATTCCTCATTTTTGAGTTTACGATTGCCAAGCGTTGGATTACAAGTAAGGAAAATCACTATAATTGGTGACGATTTCGAAGAATATAGTGAGGCTTTGCGTAAAGCTTGGGAAAAGTCATCATTTGTTTTTACTACTGGAGGATTAGGCCCAACAAAAGATGACTTAACAAGGGAGGCTATTGCTAATCTAGTGAACGAAAAACCTTCCGTAGATGAAAACCAATTAAACATTCTAAAGAAATTTTTTACTGCTAGAAATTCCGACATGCCTGATACGAATATTAAACAATCTTGGCTAATTCCTTCTGCAACAGCTATAGATAATCCGAATGGAACTGCTCCTGGATGGTGGGTAGAAAAGAATAATAAATTTGCCATAGCCTTACCTGGACCTCCTCGTGAACTATATCCAATGTGGGAAAATGAAATTAAACCTAAACTTATTTCCATACTCGATAATGAAGTTGTTATGACAAGATCATATAAAACAATTGGTCTATCAGAGGCAAGAATCGATGAAATGGCCTCACCTATAATAGGTAAGGAAAACCCATATGTTGGAATTTATGCCAAGGAAGATGGAATTCACATAAGAGCAATTGCAAAGGCTAAAGACCAAGATACAGCACTGAATATTCTGAAAAATGTCGATGATTCTGTTGAACAAATTTTCGGTTCGTATGTATGGGGAACCGATGATGAATTACCTGAAGAATCACTATTGAAAATTCTAATATCAAAAAATAAAACTGTTGGACTTATGGAGTCATGTACTGCAGGAACTATTGCTAATAAGATTACAAATATTGATGGGAGTTCAAATTATTTTTATGGTGGTTTAGTTTCTTATTCAGACAATACTAAAATTCAATTTGGTATTAATGAAGATTCTATAAAAACTTTTTCTTCAATTAGCGAAGAAGTCTGTAAAGAAATGGCAATAAAGGCTAGAGAGATTTTTAATACTGATTATGGTATTTCTACGACTGGAATTGCAGGAAATCAACAAATTGAGGGAATAATACCTGGAACAGTTTTCATTGGTATTGCAGATGGTACAGATGTAAAAATCTCAAAACATTTATTTCCTTCAAATAATCGTAATGCTGTCAAAAATAGAGCTTCTACAATGGCTATTCTTTCCTTAATTGATTTTATATCTGAAAGCATATAAAATTCATAAACTCGATGATTCGATTTTTTTCAATGAATTGTGATAAAATTAACTTAGACTGTTGAAAATATTATTTGTGTTTAAACTAGACTGAAGCACATTTTGTATTTAATTTATTAGGAGAAAAATATGGCAAACTATTCAAAAAATGAAGCTCAAGAATGGGCTTGGGAAAATCTCAAGGGGCAATGGACAACGCTTGTAACACCATTTGATTCCAATAATAATATTGATGAACTAGGGTTAAGAAAGAATATTTCATATACTCAAAGTTTAGGAACAAAAGGTGCAGGGTGTACTTGGGGTATGGGTGAATTTTGGAGTCTTAGTCAAAATGAAAGAAAAACTGTGATGGATATTACCTCCGATCAAAGTAGATCAAATTGGCTAATTGGATCCCATATCAGCCATACATCTATGGTAGACATGCTTGATTTAGCAGATCATGCTGAATCCACTGGGTTTGATTTGCTCATTGTTGCAGCACCATACATGGTTGCTAGAACTGAAGAGCAAGTAATTGAATGGGTAAACACCTTAGCCTCTCAAACTAATCTTGCTATAATGTTTTATAATTCTCCTCAATTTAATATTGTAATGAGCCCACAAGGGCTGAATAAGTTATGTCAAATACCAAATGTAGTAGGTGTAAAAGAAGCTAGTTTTAACCAACAAACTTCCATAGAAACACATTTATTAGTTGGTAACAAAGCAATAATAAGTACTCCTGATGAATGGATATACAGAAAAGCCGAATCACTAGGATTCAAACAACAGGTAATGTTTGCAAATACATCTGACTGGAGATTTGACACACCAAATAATAACAATTATGTAAAATTTATTGATAAAGCATCTGAAGGGAACATAGATTGGGATTTCTATGATAAAAACATAAAATCAATTAAAGAAGTGTCGGATAAATGGTGGGGATATACTGTCAAGAAGTTTGGTGGCGCTTTACCATTAACTCTCGTTAAATATTGGGGAGAATTAATGGGAATGGCTAGCGGAGGTGTTCGCCAACCTTTTTCAGACTTGTCTGACCTTGAAAAAGAACAAATTAAGTCAGATATCACCTCAGTAATTTCTTTGGATAAATCCCCTAATAAAACACAAGGTAATTTAGCTGGTGAGTTGAGTTCAAACGTCTATACTACTGATTTAATTCCTAAAAATGGAAACGGACACAAAAATGGCAATGGCCATAAAAATGGCCTTGGCTCTTTTTCTGATGCTAGACCAACAGGATTTGATTCTGGAATGATGCTAATGGTGAGTGTACAAGATGTAAATGAAGCTCTTGAAGCAGAAAAAGGTGGAGCTGATGTTGTTGATGTAAAAAATTTACAAGAAGCAATGGTAGGATCAGGACATCCACTCATCGTTAAGGAAGTACGCGAAATTATACCTGAAGAAAAACATGTTAGCGTTACTCTAGGAGTAGTGCCTAATCAACCTGGTACAGTTGCAATGGCAACTCATGCAGCAGCGTCATTGAAAGCTACATCAGTTAAAGTAGGGTTTATCAAAGCTGATTACGAAACTGCACTCAATGTACTAAAAGAAGCTAAAAAAGCTTTAGATGGTAGTGAAACTAAGTTAATTGGATCCTTATTTGCTGATAATGTTCTTTATGAAGAAGGACTAGATCCTGAATGCATGGTCACCCTTGCTAAAGAAAGTGGTTGTGATGGTTGGCTTATCGACACTCTTACTAAAGATGGTAGAAATTTATTCGACTTTATACCTGAAACAAAACTAAGAGAAATGGTTTTTGAAAGTAAAAAACTGGGTCTAAGTACTGCTTTATCTGGGCATCTCAAATTAACTGATCTTGATGAACTTGCACGAATAAATCCTGACATTGTTGGTGTAAGAGGAGCTGTTTGCTCCACAGGCGACAGAGATAGAGCTGTAGCCTGGGAAGCTGTAGCAAAATTCAAATCAGAATTGGATAAAAGAAAAAGTGGTGAAATAGACGTACATAACCAAACAAGTGTAAATTCAGACGAATGGAATATCATTGATGGTAGAGGTAAGACATGTGCTGGAGTTTTATCTGCATTAACAAATCAAATAAAAGAAAACCCTTATTCCTATGTAGAAGCCATTTTAGCTGATGCCCTAAATATATATGATGTAATTGTTTGGGCTGAAGAAGGAAATCATGAAATTGTAACTAAACGTTCTGAACCTGATGGAACAGTCAGGGTTCTTTTCAAGCCAAATACAATGCGTTTAAAAGAATCCTCAAAGTAATCTTTATAGGAACATTAAAAGTATGGCGGACTTATCCGATATTTCTATTTTAGATCATCAAGAAATAAGCGATTTTATTTTTATAAATCGTGATAGTTGGAATTCCCCTCAAGAATCATCGGAAGATCATTTGATTGAAATAAATAATGAAGCATCAATTAGTGCTCGATTCTATTTCAAAAATTCTGATTCAACGAATATTCTACTGTTCCATGCTAATGCTGAATTACCTATAGACTATGATGGTTTAAAGCAAGATTTCTTTAGTATGAATACAAACCTTTTTGTTGTAAGTTATCGTGGGTATGGCCAAGGTATTGGCACACCAACAATAATAAATTCACTTAATGATTCTGAACATATTTACAACTACTTTAAAAACGTATTATCAGAAAAAAATGCTAAAGGCCCAATAATAATTATGGGTAAGGCAGTAGGATCTTTATCTGCGGTTTATGTTGCATCTAAAAATGACCAAGAAATATCCGGTATAATTACTGAAAGTTCATTTTCAAGCCCAAAATACTGCGCTGAAATATCCGGAGTAGAACTAACTCAAGACCAACAAGATAAACTAGAAAGTTTTTCCAAAAAACTTTCTAGTTCAATAACAAGTCCTGCTCTTTTAATTCATGGAGAAGCAGATTTTATGATTCCAATTACCGAAGCACAAATTCTCTTTGATCTTTTAGGCAGTAAAGCAAAAGATATAATTACTATACCTGAAGCAGATCATGGTAATCTAGTAATACTTGGTGAAGAATATTACTGGTGGGCAATTGAAGAATTTATCTATACTCACTGTAATATAAGCCCATACTAAAAAGTTAATTTTCTATAAAGAGTCGGTAGCCTTGTTGGTAAAGATGAAATGTCATCTAGGATCTCATATCCCATATCTTGACACATAGTCTTCAAATAATCATGTCCCGACTTATCAACTGTCAGACAAAAAGGGGTAATCCCTTTATGCCTAGCTTCAATTAATGCCATTCTAGTGTCATGGACAGCGTATTCTTTTTCTACACCTTCTCTACTATATCCCCTATCTTGAGGTCTTCCATCACTTATTAAAAATAAAACTTTGGTCCGAGAATCTTGTTTTGCAAGCTTTGAAACAGCATGTCGTATAGCTGGACCCATTCTAGTTGCATGTAATGGAGAAACTTTATCAATACGGCGTTTAATTCGTTCATTGAATTGTTCTTCTAAATCTTTAATAACGTAGTACTCTACATTTTCTCGACCATATCCAGAAAATCCATAGATACCATATCTATCTCCAATTGTCTCTAAAGCATTAATAAGTAAGACAATACTTTCTTTTTCTAAATCAATTATTCGTTTATAGCTACGTTTATTTTCTGCACCTCGGCGGGCTCTAAGCCAAACCATATATTCAACAGGATCATCTGGTGCATCCCAATCATCTGGATTTTTTCTTGATTCATCTATTGCTTCTGCTGTAGAAGCACTCATATCTAAAAGAAAAGCTACTGAAACATCACGTTCTATTTTATTTCGTCTCCAATGTACTTTATCAGAAGGAGATTCACCTGCCCATTTATCTATAATTGATTCAATAACAGCATCTAAGTCAAAATCATCACCATCTGGTAAATGTTTTATTTTACGATAAACTTCTGGCATAAGCATTTCAAATTGCCTTTTTATCTGGTTCATTAATTGACGATAGTCACTAACTGTTTGTTGATAGAATTCAGTGTCACCTTCGGTCATAGGTTTTTCTTTTACAAGACACCATCTAGGTCGATAATCAACTGCCCGGAAATCCCATTCATCATAAACATATGATTTTTCTTCTTGTACGGTTAATGATTCACCTTCATCATCTTGATGAGGTATTGGAGCGTATCCTTCCTTTTGCTGATCATTTTGAGGAGCTTGAGATTCTTTCATTAAATTTTGTATAAAGTTTGATAACTCTTCATCAAATTGGCCAGATTCGGCATCGAGTTCCAGTTCTGCACTATCTGCAAGCATTTGTTGAAGCATTTCTTCTGTAATTTCGATACCTTCACCCATTGAGGATTGGCTGTCAGTTTGATTAAGTTTCATTTTTTCCAATAATTGACTAAGCTCAGGTTTGAAATCTCCACGAAAATCAACTTGAGGAGGAGATTCATAATCCTGTGACTCTCCTAAGTCTCCAAAATCTGGAGAAGAGTTGGCAGTCATCTGTTGCAATAAATTTTCCATCTCCTCATTTGACATTTCTTCTTCAATTTCTGTATCAATTTCAGACCAGTCTTCTTCAGGTAGTTCAGCATTTGGAATTTCTGCAATTAAGTCATATATCCGTAAGGTAGCTTCGGCAGAGTCTTCAACAGTAGTATCATCAGAAAGAACTTTGTTAAAAATTTGCAATAATAATTTAGCCTCTTCTATATAGGCTGTAGGGCAAGGTAACCCCTGAAATTGTTGCAGACTAAATCTAACTAAAAATTCTACCATTGCTTCTTGTAATGGCATTTCTTCGATATCTGGTCGGTCTTCCATTGAATCTTGTTGAATTCTTTTATACAAACCAGACATTCCTGGATACTTATTTCTAATTTCATGATCTAATCTACCGTCTTCAACGACCGTAAATAAATCTAATGCTAACTTTCGATTGGGAAAAAGATTAAAGAATCTTCCCATATCAGTAACATATGTTTTTTCGACACTTTGTGAAGAAGTTTCTTGATTGTTATCAGTAATATCAATTTCAACATGATTTTTATGTTCTGCAATTGCTTCAGATTCTCTTTGCAATCTACTATCAATAAAATTTGAGGATTCTTGTTCGAAATCAAACTCAAAACTCCCAAATTCTATATGTGCTACTTGATGAGTTGAGATAACTTTAAATAATCCAAAATTGAGGTCTTTATTATCATAATAATCAGAAATATGAGGCAAATAAACAACATTTCCTTCAGTTGTGGCATGATTTTCTGATACCCAGCCTATGTTTTTGGCAGCGAGTTCAGCACTATTACCTATTTCAATGTCTGCTCCTGCAAGAGCCCGGCAATAAATTCTTAGTACTCCTTGTACTTTTTCTAATTCTACAGATGACGACAAATCATCAATTACCTTTTCAGAAGTTGTAGATTCAATTTTAAAAAACGCTAATCCACCTTCTACATTATTGTTTAATAATTCAACGCCTCTATTAAACCAAACTTCAATTTGGTTAATAGTAATTTGATTTACCAATTGAGGTGCATTTTGTAAAAATGCAAAAACAGCCTCACTTGATATTGGGAGTAATTGTTCAGCTAGATCTAAAAATTTACTCTGAAAATTTTCATCTAAACCAGATAAGGACCGAGAGGTTTCATTTAGAAATAATGAAAGATTTGGTAGGTTATTTTTAGCTATACTTGCCGATAAGTTAATGAACCGTCCACGTTGTGATTGTTCAAAACTTTGAATAAATCTCGGGGCATATTCAAAACAACTTTTAACCTCTCTCCAGTTATTTTCAGCCACAGAGGAAACCATTTTTATGAAATCACTTCTATTCGAATCTATTGATGGGAGAACATCTTTACTTAGTATCAAACATTCAGTAGCAACATCAATTGATTTTCTCGAGATTAATTCTACAAAATCTCCAAATTCCCTTAATTCTATATCAGTTAAGTCTTCTAATATTGAACCTGAGCTTTCAAAAAACTTTGAGGCAAGAGCACTTGATTTCCATGTTCCCTTATATAGCCGACTTCCTAATTCTGCCCAATCAGACATCTTCTTGGAATTAAGATTCTGTAATCTTGATCCTGTACTTGATTTAAAAAAAGATACAGCTAAACCAGGCGACTGATCGCATAAATTTAATCCGCATTGACCCCAATGTAATAAATCCGCACCCGAAACAAACTTTGATACATCCAAACTTGCCTTATAATACTCTGCAGCAGCTTCCCATGATCTAACAGTTTTCTGTGCAATTTGAACACCTTGTCGAGCCCAACTGCTAAAATATGGTTCTTCAATCATAGAATTCATGCTATTCATAGCAGTTTTAAATTCATCTAATACTGAGGATGGAAATTTGGACAACTCTAATTCAATATCTTTTATTTCTTCTTTCATTTTATATCCTTTTGGTCCAACCAGATTTCAATATAATATCTAGGAATTGTTTTAGCATTCTTGCAGTTGCTCCCCAGATTATGTGATCATTAAAGAAATAAACTCTCGACTGAAATTCCTCTTCTTTATCTTCATAATTTTCAGGATTTAAAAGTAATTTTATCGGAACTTCTAAAACTTCAGCCACTTCATCTATACTAGGAGTAAATTCATATGGATATGGAATAGTTCCTACAAATGGATGGATTCTAAATCCAGCACGTGTCTGAGTTTCGCTCAAATCTCCTATTAATGTAATGTCTTTAATATCGATACCCATCTCTTCGAAAACTTCTCGTTTTGCAGTATCAGTAAGATGATTATCCTCAGGATCTTGTGCACCTCCTGGAAAGCATATATCACCTTTATTAAATTCTACTAATTCTGTTCGTTTATTAAACAAAATACAGTAATCACCATCTTTAGGGTAAAGTAATAAGCATACTGCTGAATTCCATAAAGTATCATCAGACAATATTTCTGGATCAGAAGAACTTAATATTGTACTTAATTCAACTAAATCTGGACTCAACAAATTTATACCTCCCTATTCAAAAATAGACATTATTACTTCTGTAATACTTTTTTGTACCTCTTGATCGTCAGTAACACCCCACACTACTGCAGATTGACATGCTCGACGAGGTGGTATTCCATGCTTTATCAATTTTCCCGCATAAATTAACAACCTTGTACTAGCGCCTTCCTGCAAACCATGATCTTTTAAGTTTCGTACTTTTTCTCCAAGCCTTGCCAATGATTCTGCCATAGCTGTATTAACTCCACTTTCGTGAGCAATTACTTTTGATTCAGAATCTTGGTCAGGGTAATCAAATTCCAGAGCAACAAATCTTTGTCGAGTGCTATGCTTTAAATCTTTTAATGCACTTTGGTATCCAGGGTTATAAGACATACATAATAGAAAGTTATCATCAGCCTGAACTACCTGTCCTCTTTTCTCAATTGGTAATAATCTTCTATGATCAGTAAGTGGATGAATTAAAACAGTAGTATCTTTTCTTGCTTCTACTACCTCATCAAGATAGCATATAGCACCATGCCTAACAGCACGTGTTAAAGGACCATCAATCCATTTAGTCTCTTCACCTTCAAGTAAGTAGCGCCCAACCAAATCACTCGCGGTTAAGTCTTCATGGCAAGCTATTGTTATTAGAGGTAATGCAGAGCCTTGATCAGAGTTCGCCTTTGTTGTTTTAATTTTAGTTAAAGGTCTTCCTAAACGCCAAGCCATATGTTCAACAAATCTAGTCTTTCCACATCCTGTTGGACCCTTAAGTAATACAGGGATCCTTTGCTTATATGCAGCTTCAAACATCTCCACTTCGTCAGTTACAGGAACATAAAAGGGTTCTTCATCTACAGTATATTCTTCAATCATAAATTCCTGTGCTAAATTGCTATTATTTTTCTTTTGAGTCACGTTACCCTCCCGTTTACTCTTGATTGCCATAAAGTTTTGACTGTTTCTTCAAGTTGTTCAATAGTTCCATCATTATCAATTACAATATCAGCATGTTTTTCACGATCATTGTTAGACATTTGAGATTCAATTCTTTTGATAATTTCTTCACGAGAAAAATTATTTCTTAACTGAACTCTTTCTATAACAACTTCACGATTCGCTTTAGCCAACCATATTTCATCAGTCAAATCTTGCCAATTTGCCTCAATCAATATAGCAGCTTCTAGCACAACAACATTAATACCTTGATCAGCGAGGTTTTGAATTTTCTCTTCGACTAAATCATGTATGATTGGGTGCATAAGTTTATTAAGTTTTTCCATTTCACTAGGATCACTAAAAACGATACTTCCCAATTTCTTCCTATCAATTTCATTTTCAGGCCCAACTATATCTTGACCAAAAGCTGAAATTACCTTTCTCCAACCTTCAGAATCAGGAGTATATGCTTCATGGCCTACCTTATCAGCATCTATAACGTCAACACCTAAAGAATTAAGTATCGCCGATACAGAACTTTTACCAGACCCTATTCCACCGATTAAGCCGATCACAAACATAATTTTTCCTCACAAACCATCGAATAATTGTACATTCCAAAAGAACTTAGGGTCAAGCAGGAATTTGAGAAAATTTACTTTATAATGACTTAGTTAAGAGTTTGGTTTAATATATATAAAAAAAATTACTACAACCGATTTACTTTAACCCATTTAGAAGATCATCAATGGTAAATGAATTACAAAAAATACCTAGTGTAGATACTGTATTAAGAGACCCTGTAGTAGAAGAGCTCTGTAACATATTTTCTCGCCCTTATGTTACTAGCACAATTCGAACTGTCTTAACACATTTTCGTTTGAATATGAAAAATGGAAATAATGCTCCAAAACTATCTGAAATCATTTCCAATATAGAATTCTATATAGGGAACAACTTAAATAGTTTTCCAAAATTAATAATTAACGCAACTGGAATAATACTTCACACAAATTTTGGACGTGCTCTTTTAAGTAAAGAGGCAACAGACTCGATAAAAAATATTGCGAGCAATTATAGCAATCTAGAATTTGACGTGATTTCTGGACAAAGATATCAACGACAAAAACACATTGAACATTTAATTAATTATCTAACAGATTCTGAGGCTTCAAATGTAGTAAATAATAATGCTGCCGCATTAATACTTACTCTCACTAGTATTTGTGAAGGTAAAGAAGTAATTATTTCTAAAGGTGAACAGGTCGAAATAGGTGGAGGGTTTAGAATTCCAGATATTGTAAATCAAAGTAGGGTTCATATAAAAGAAGTTGGCACCACCAATAGGACCTATTTATCAGACTATGAAAACGAAATAAACGAAAACACTGCGGCTATATTAAAGGTTCATCCAAGTAACTTTAAAACTATAGGTTTTACAAAAAGCCCTGATTTGAGTGAACTAGTAATACTTGCTAATAAATACAATATTAAAGTAATTAATGATTTAGGGTCAGGATGTTTAATTAATACTGAACAATATGGAATTGAACACGAGCCAACTGTGCAAGAGAGTGTGTCATCCGGAAGCCATATCACCTTATTTTCAGGGGATAAATTAATCGGAGGACCTCAGTCAGGAATAATTATTGGAGAACAAGGATTAATCGACAGGACAAACAAACATCCACTAGCAAGAAGCTTCAGGTTAGACAAACTAAATTTGGCAGCATTACATACTACTTTAGAACATTATATTAAAGACGAAGTAGAAAAAAAGATACCAGTATGGAAAATGATTAAAATGAGCAAAAGAGTACTTTTAACAAAGGCCCATAAGTTACAGAAATTAATCAAATATAAAACTTCAATTGAAGGGGGTTTGTCCCAAATTGGGGGCGGTAGTTTACCAGGACAGGAATTAGAAACATATGTTTTAGCAATAGAAGAGAAAAATATGCCTTTACCTCAAGAAGTATTTAAGAAAATACTAAGAGAATCAAACCCAGCTATAATTGGTAGAAGCGAAAACTCGAAGTTATTATTTGACCTTCGTACTATTCAAACAGATCAAATTAACACAATGGCTAATACAATAAATAGCATTAACAGCAAAAAGTATTAAATAAGCGTGGCCAACTAACATATAATTCAGTTTTGATATGCTTTCTTACACCCTAAATTAAAATAAATACATGAGGTTTACCTATTCAGTAATGTGTCAATTGCAGATACTCAGAGGGAGAACTGAGATAAGTCCGTAATGTCAGAGAAATATTGGCCAATTAGAATATTCAGAAAAAAATAGTAAAGTACATTAAATAATAAATACCATTGCATATATTCTAAATATTATATAAAAATATTACATTAAAGATAATAAAAAGTTGCATAAATCATTCATGGCTTTTTGGCTTTTATCCAAGACACCTACCTGTGAAAAAAAGCCATGCATTACACCAGTAAATTCAATAAGTGTAGAGTTGACATTTGAATTCAATAATTGATTGTGATATTCAACTCCTTCATCATGCAAAGGATCGTGATCAGCAACAATAATCATTGTTTGGGGCAAATCTGAGTAGTCGGGGTATTTCATTGGGCAAACATAAGGATCATTTAAATCCTCAGGGGAATTAGTATATTGTTCCCAAAACCATTGCATAACAGAAGATGTAAGCATATATCCAGATTCATTCGTTATGTAAGATGAACGAGTAAAATTAGAATCCAAGCAAGGATAAATTAATAGTTGAGATTGTAATTTAAACACTCCTTCATCGTGAGTCTTTAAACAAACAGCTGCAGCCAAATTACCTCCAGCACTATCTCCCCCGACAGAAATCCTTTTTTGATCAATATCCAATTGATCTGCATTTTCATACACCCATTCTGTAACACCATAACAATCATTTAAAGGTCCAGGATATTTCGTTTCAGGGGCAAGACGATAATCTACCGATAAAACAGCAAATCCCGAGCCGAAAGCTATATGTCGGGCAGTACCGTCTGAGCCATCAACACTACCTATTACCCATCCACCCCCATGAAACCAGACTATTATAGGTAGTTTTTTATTTAACTCTGGCTTGTACAGTCTACAAGGAACATTTACATTATTTAAGGTGATATTCATATCCTTTACGAAAGGTAAATCAGGACCAGGTAAACGAGGTCTAGAAGCATAATTTTCCCGTGCTTCCGCTGGAGTAACAGTATTAGCTGGGGGTAAATTTTGAGCCTTAATTTGTTCTAACAATTGCTGTGATTGTTCATCTAATGCCATCAAATTTCCCTTTCTTTTTAAACCAGTACCAATTTAGGTCTTACTTTCCAATATTCCGTTCTATCCTCAAATGCTTTTGCCAATTGTAAAACACTCTCTTCTTGTCTGTGTCGTCCAACTATTTGAATTCCTACGGGAAGTCCATCTTCAGTAAAACCACAAGGAACGGAGATAGCCGGGTGTCCTGTAGCAGTAATGTAATAACAAGATCTCATCCAGTCTATATAATTTTCCATTTTGTGCCCATTAATTTCTTTAACATACTCTTCTGTTACAGGGAAAGGAGGTACCTGGCTTACTGGAAAAATCATAAATTCATATGTTTCCATAAATGATCGAATTGTCTCAAATAATTCTGCTTGTTTTACTTCTGCACGACCTAAATCCAAGGCTGAAAGCTTCAAACCTTCTTCAGTATTCCATATCACAGTATCTTTCAACTGATCTCTATTTGTCCGTAATTTGTCAAAGTGCGATGTAGCCATACCATAAGCACGTTTCGTTACAAAAACCTCACTAGCCAAAGAAAAATCTGGGCATATTTCATCTATTTCACATCCCAATTCTTCAAAAACAGATTTATGTGATTCAATAACTTTTTTTGTACGTTCATCTACAGGAAGCCCGTCAAAATCAAGACTCCAGGATATTTTGGTATTTTTAAAAGATCTCTCAATCAAAGATTTACTAAAATCTATTTTATCGCTTAGTGAAATAGGTGCTCTCATATCTGGGCCTGAGATAACTGTTAACATTAGAGCTATATCTTCAATATTTCTAGCCATCGGTCCTTGGACTGATAAGGAAGACCAAGGCTGGTCAGAAGGCCATGTTGGGACTCTTCCTAATGAAGTTCTAAAGCCTATGACATTACAAAAATTAGCTGGATTTCTTAAAGATCCGCCTAGATCACCACCATCAGCAATAGGTGTCATACCGCACGCTAGAGCAACTGCTGATCCACCGCTACTTCCTCCACAAGTTCTAGTTAAATCATACGGATTTAATGTGGCCCCAAACACTTGATTAAATGTTTGTGAACCCGCTCCAAATTCTGGTGTATTAGTTTTTCCCAATGTAACAGCACCAGCCTCTTTTAATCGTTGGACTATCAAACCGTCAATCTGCGGTATATTATCTTTGTAAAGTGGTGATCCATAAGTAGTGCGCAAATCTTTAGTTGGAACTAAATCTTTATGTAACACAGGTATACCAAACAACAATGGCAACTCGTGATCATTGAGCGTGCTGTCTAGTTTATTAGCCTTATCCAAAGCTCTATCAAAGTCCGTAGTAACTACTGCATTTACCTCGGGATTATATTTTTCAATTTGTCTTATATGAGACTCGATTATTTCTCTAACTGAAACTTCTTTAGACTTAATTTTTTCAGTAAGGTCGGAGATTTTTATCCAACATAATTCTTGATTATTCATATCTCACCACCACTAATTACTAATCGCTGAATCTACAATTTCCAAGGTTTTATTTATATCTGATTCTTCAATACCATAATGAGTTACCAATCTAACTCTATTAGTATCAGCGTGAGATACTAATAAACCTTTCTGCTTAAGATCTGAAATAAATTTAGAAATAGGTTTTGCCAAAACATCAACAATTACAATATTTGTCTTAATCATATTTGGATCAACTTGTAATCCATCAATTTCAGATATTCCCTGTGCAAGAGTTTTAGCATTTTTATGATCTTCATCCATACGATCAACCATAGTATCTAAAGCAACAATACCAGCCGCTGCAAATATTCCTGCCTGCCGCATTCCTCCTCCCAGCATTTTTCTATTTCTTCGTACTTCGAGAATTGTTTCTTCACTTCCACAAACTATAGAACCTATCGGGCAACTAAGCCCTTTTGACAGACAAAAAGTAATTGTGTCTGCATTTTCAACTAATTTATCTGGTGAAACTCCTAACGCAAGTGCAGCATTAAATATTCTAGCTCCATCAATATGGACTTTCATGTCTCTTGAGCGAGCTAGTTTAGATATTTCTTCGATATGATCTAGTCCTATTACAGCTCCACTGCATCTATTATGTGTATTTTCTATTACTACCATTTTAGTCCTAGGAACATGAATATCATCTCCTCTAATTACCGATGATAACTCATCTAAATCAAATGAACCGTCATCTTTATTATCAATAGGTCGTATTTGTATACCTCCGGTCACTGCTAAGTTAGCAACTTCGTATAGTAGTAAGTGCGACTTACTACCTACTATGACTTCATCCCCTCTTTGACATTGTGCTAGGCTAGCAACTAAATTTCCCATAGTACCACTAGCAACTAATACTGCCGACTCCATTCCAAATATTTCAGCAGCTTTAGATTCCAAAGTGTTAACAGTAGGATCTTCTCCATATACATCGTCTCCTAATTCAGCATGATATATCGCTTCTCTCATTTCCTCAGTAGGCAAACTAACGGTGTCACTTCGTAAATCAATAATTTTATTCATATCCAAATCGCTCCTAAAAACCTATTTTATCAATTGTTAAGTATTATAGAAAAAAACAAAATAATATAATATTACTTTTAAACCTGACTTAGATTGAAAGAACAAAATAATGCAAAAAAGTATTGAATTTCTATCAGAGAATTTAACATTAGAAGGCGTGATATCAATACCAGAATCTAAAGATACTATACCTTGTGTAACACTATGCCATCCACATCCGTTATATGGAGGTGATATGTATAACGATATTATTACTAATATCGCACAAAATTTATATCAATTAGGGATTGCTTCTTTACTATTTAATTTTCGTGGAGTTGGAAATAGTCAAGGTTCTTTTGATAATGGCAATGGAGAAGTTACTGATATTATTTCTGCTTATAATTATCTAACTACCATACCTAACATTAACCCAGATAAAATAGGCGTAGCTGGATATTCATTTGGAGCTTCAATAACTCTTGATTTATTTATGCAAATTCAAACCAACAATATACAAACTAATCTGCAATCTTTTGCATTTATAGCATGCCCTTCTAATAATTTAGAGCGACTTCTACCAACAGATATAACTAGGAATATGAACTTTACAAATCAAATACTATCTTCGAATAAACTATTTATTTATGGGGATTGCGATGAATTGATTGATCCAGATGTTTATAGTCATTTACTCAAAAATTTATGTAAACCCTCTGAAATTAAAATAATAAATAATTCTGATCATTTTTTTTCTAGTGGATTTTCACACCTGTCAAATAAAATTGGAGATTTCTTCAATAGTACCTTAAGATAAATAGACTAAAAACAAATCGGTATAGGAAATACTTTGGAACAAAACAAATCTTGGTTGTTAGACATTTATATGGTAGGAGTAATGATATTTGTTCTAGCTGTAGACCAATTTACAAAATGGATAGTTAAAGAAAATTTATTTATTGGACAATCTTTTCCTGAAGAAGGTTTTTTTCGATTTACCCATACTCTCAATACAGGTAGTGCTTTTGGATTATTTCGAGGACAAACTACTTTTTTACTAATTGCATCGGTTGCTGCCATTATTATTCTCTTACTATACTTTAAAAATTCTGATCTACCTCCTTTAATTTTACGCACATGCCTTGGTATGCAAATCGGAGGAGCCTTAGGTAATTTATTAGAAAGAATTACTATAGGACATGTTACAGATTTTATAGATGTTGGACCGTGGTATATTTTTAACATTGCTGATAGTGCAATTGTAATCAGTATATTTATTATTATATGGACATATATAAAAAATCCTCCAACAGAATCTACTGAAGGCAATGATGAAAGAACAGCCGATAAAAACTGAATATAAATACACCATGATATCTCCAACTAGGATCGATTTATTCGTATCAAAACAATTTCCTGAATTATCTAGAAGCCAAGTCCAAAAAATGATTACAAATAAACTAATTCTAGTAAATAACATGGCCATAAATCCATCATTTTCAGTTCCTAGCACTTTTAACCTTTCAATGACTGTTGTAGGTCAAAAAGAAATTAATTTAGAACCAGAAGATATCAAAATTCCAATTATATATGAAAATGAGCATTTAATAGCTGTAAATAAACCAGCGGGGATGGTGGTACACCCAGGAGCAGGTAATTCAAATGGTACATTAGTTAATGGATTAATTAATCTCTATCCACAATTAGTTAATATCGGGGATAAAAATAGACCAGGTATAGTACATAGATTAGATAAAGATACATCGGGGGTAATACTTATAGCCAAAACAACACTTGCATACAATCATTTATCCTCACAATTGAAAAATAGAAAAGCAAAAAAATCTTATTACGCCTTGGTAAAGGGTATACCCAAAGAATATACATCAACAATTGAAGGACCTATTTCAAGAAATACAAAAAATAGAAAAAAAATGGCAGTTAATTCTTCAGGTAAACAAGCTATTACATATTATGAAACGATAAAGAATTTCCAGAATTTTACACTAATCTGCGCTGAACCAGAAACAGGTCGAACACATCAAATTCGAGTACATATGGCTGCGATAGGCCATCCCATAGTTGGTGATCATCTTTATGGGGGTAGAGTTGATTTTATAAAACGACAATTTTTGCACGCTTATTCTATGCAAATTACTATGCCAGAATCTAACGACATTGAAACATTTATAGCCCCATTGCCTGAAGATCTAACAAATAGTTTAGAAAACTTAGTATAATATTTAAAAAAATATACCAATATAAGGTTTAATATCCATGACAATAAATAAACCAAGATCAAGATTTGCTCCAAGCCCAACAGGTGAACCCCATGTGGGTAATATGAGAACAGCAATTTTCACATGGTTGTTTTGTCGGCACTATGGAGGTGAATTTATATTACGTATTGAAGATACTGATCAGGCACGGAAGCAAGATGGAGCACTAGAATCAATAATTAATGGATTAAAATGGCTCGGACTAGATTGGGATGAGGGCCCCGAAAAAGGTGGTTCTCATGGCCCCTACATGCAATCCGAAAGATTAGATCTATATCAAAATGCCGCTAATCTGCTAGTTGAAAATAATTATGCATACAAATGCTATTGTACATCAGAAGAATTAACTGAAATGAGGCAAAACCAGCAAAAGCAAAAGCTTCCACCTCAATACGATCGGCGTTGTAGAAATGCGGATAATTCAGATAAAGAAGCTAACAATTTACCCTACGTAATAAGATTTAAAATTCCTGAAAATATTGACACGATAGTAGTTGATGATTTAATTCGAGGAAGAGTTGAATTTCAGAATACCCTTTTAGATGATTTTGTTTTATTGAAATCGGATGGCTATCCAACTTATCACCTAGCAAATGTTGTAGATGACCACGAAATGGAAATCTCTCACGTATTAAGAGCGGAAGAATGGCTTTCTAGTACTCCAAAACACTTACTATTATATAAGGCATTTGGATACCAACCCCCTTCTTTCGCACATCTGCCAATGATACTAGGAAGTGATAAATCAAAACTTTCTAAACGTCACGGTGCAACATCTATTTTAGAATATCAAACTAGTGGATATCTTCCTGAAGCTATGTTGAACTTTTTAGTTTTATTGGGGTGGTCACTGGATGATAAAACTGAAATTTTTTCTATAGAAAGTTTAATCGATGTATTTACAATAGAACGAATTGGTAAATCACCATCAATTTTCAATACAGAAAAGCTCAATTGGATGAACAGTCAATATATAAAAACTTCTAATGATAATTTTATCACATCAACAATAACCACTGTATTATCTAACTATTGCAAAAACAATAATATTGAATTAGAAATACCAATCACTCAAGATGCAATAATGACCGTATTAAATATCCTAAAAGAGCGCATTAAAACAATTAACCCAGAAGAAATTTGGCCAGTATGCAATTTTTTCTTTGAAACTCCAGAGCCAAATGAACAACAAAGACTTCTAGTGAAATCAAAGGCATCGTTATCGAGAGAAATATATGAAGAAGCAATAATCACAATCAACAGTATTAGTGATTTTACCGAAGAAATAATAGAAATCTCTTTACGTAAATTATTGGAAAAACATGAATGTAAACCGCGTGACTTGTTCGGCACAATAAGAATTGCAGTAACAGGGAAAGAGGTATCACCACCATTATTTATTACTTTTGAAATATTAGGGAAAAAACGATCTATTGAAAGAATGCAAAGTTTTATGAAATATCTAAGCGTTGCAACATAATCAAGCATACAATATAATATCCCCGAAGGTATACTATACCTAAAAATAAATTGAGTTATTTCACTAACCGTGGGAGGAAATCTAGAATGACTTATATCATTGCTGAACCTTGTGTTGATCTAAAGGACCAATCATGTATTGACGTTTGTCCTGTTGATTGTATTTATGGTGTTGATGAAGGAGATGATAGACAGTTGTACATTAATCCAGATGAGTGTATAGACTGTGCTGCTTGTGAACCCGTATGTCCCGTAAATGCTATTTTTGCTGAAGAAGATGTGCCAGCCAAATGGGAAGCATGGGTCAAAGTAAACTATGAATATTTTGATGACGCAGATTCAGCTCGTCAACAAGTGAATGATCTTAAACCAGCCTAATAATTATCCGAATCATTGAACGTACCAGAAGAAATTAAGTTACTTCCTGATGGAATTCACATACTGTGGAACGATGGTGTTTGGTGTTCGTACGAGTACAGAAATCTTCGATTTCAATGTGGTTGTGCACACTGTGTAAACGAAATGACTGGGGTTAGAGTAATTAATCTCTCCGAAATTAATTCTGACATTCAGGCTATCGATTATTTGTATATTGGTAAATATGCTGTCCAATTCCTTTGGACAGATCTCCATACTACAGGGATTTATCCATTTGAAACACTTCGACGCTTATGCGAAATCCAGAACGAATAAACTAAATAAAATATCTGTTATTTTCATTTTTTATTAATTCATCTTTAATTAACGAGTCCAAAATCGTACTAATTCTATTAGTAGTAATTTTATTTTTACCTATTTGATTTAATAAAAGATGTATCTCATTGAGAGAGACTTCCCCTTTTTTATTTATAAACCTAATCAATTCTCCACGATAATACCTGTTGGAAAATACAAAGGACTCGCTCTTAACTTTTATAGCCGCATTTTTTATTCTAAATTCACTAGCGCCATAATCCATTAAAGCATAATTCCATTCTCTGGGATTATCTCTATCCAATACTAAATCTGCAATCCTATAAATCTCTTTATCAGAAATATTGTCAATTTCAGGAAAGAAAAAATGTTTAACTACCTTTCTTATGTTTGTTTCAACAAATGCTACAGGAAAGTTGAAAATAAAACATTTTAATGCTGCTGAAGTATACTCCCCAACTCCTGGTAATGTTTTAAGTGTCTCAATGTCACTTGGAAAAACTCCTTCGTATTTAAATTGGGTAATCTCTGCTATTTTCTTCAAATTTAAAGCTCTTTTCCAATAACCTAGTCCATTCCATAGTTCAAATAATGTCTTGTTATCAGCTCCAGCTAAACTTGAAAAAGTAGGGTAAGTATTTAAAAATTTATCGTAAAAATTCAATACTCGTGAGACTTGAGTTTGTTGTAACATTATTTCAGAAACGAGAATACAATAAGGGTCAAAGGTTTTACGCCAGGGTAAATCACGACGATGATCCAAATACCACGAATTTATTATATTTTTAAATTCTTGTATTTCCACAATTAGACCTTAATTTACTAATAAAAGACCGCTTCTGAAGCTCCTCCATCTATAGCTATATTTTGCCCTACTATCGAAGATGCTCTGTCCGAAGAAAGAAATGCAGTTAAATCAGCAATTTCGTCTGATCTAATAAATCTTCCCATTGGACTACCTTGAAGTTCCACTGCTTCCACATCTTCAACAGATTTATTTTCTAATTTGGCTGTAGTTTTCATTCTTTCTATACGTCTAGGTGTATTAGTAATACCTGGCAGAATAACATTTACACAAATTCCATCACCCACAACTTGATTAGCTAATTGTTTCCCAAAATTAGCCAACGCTGCACATACCGGCCCATTATCCATAGCAAAAGGTCTATAAGCTCGAGATCCCATACCTGCAATAAGTATAACTCTTCCCCATTGCCTTGATTGCATATCAGGTATAGCTTTTCTTGCACAGTGGAAACTACTCATAAATTTTACATCCATGTGATCTGTCCAATCTTTTTCCTCTAAGGAAAAAAAGGTACCACCTCCTGGTTGATTTGCTGAGCACACAAGAATATCAATACCACCTAAATTCTCAAGAGCATAGTCCATTATTTTGTCGCATTCGGACTTTATTTTTAAATCTCCAGTAATACCTATTACTTTCCCATTGGTTTGAGATCTTATATAAGATACTGTGTTGTCTAAGTCCTCTTGACCTCGAGCACAAATTAGAACATCAACCCCCTCCTTTGATAAAGTTAATGCAATTTCTCTCCCAATACCCTTACTACCGCCAGTAATAACAGCTCGTTTCCCTAAAAGATTTAAGTCCATTTGCATATTCCTTTCATATATTGAATAATCAGATCGATAAACAAAGATATGTTAAATAATTTTGTTAAAAAAATCTGCTTAATTATTCTAAAAGTTCGGATCCTCTCCAAATGGGTATGAATTGCAATTTAAAAAAACGATATTTTTCAGAAGATGAGGCAAAAAATGCTGCCTTGGAATATAGTCGTATTTTCTTTTCAAAAGATACCTTGGGTTACTATAAATGTAATATTCATCGCTGTTGGCATTTAGGTCATGTTCAAACGGATGTACCTTATCATATTCGAATTCAAAGATTAATTGATAGTATCGATTCAAACAAGCACACAGATAGTTGATAAAAAATAGAACACTATATAGACTATCGATACATTGATACTTAAAGTGGAGGAGAGTACTCTGATGAAAGCTGCCATATTATATGAAACAAATCAACCTTTAGTCATAGAAGACGTAGAATTAGATCCACCCAAGAAAGGTGAAGTTCATGTAAAAATTGGTGCCGCAGGAGTATGTAGAAGCGATCTACATTTCATGCACGGAGACGCTATTATTCAAACCCCAGCAATATTAGGCCATGAAGGTGCAGGAACAGTTTTAGACGTTGGTGAAGGTGTCACTAGTGTGAAACCAGGTGATGATGTAATACTTTCTTTTGTACCTAATTGTGGTCGATGCCCCTATTGTCTTTCTGGTAGAGCAAATCTCTGCGACCTACATGGAGCCACATCGGGTACTTTGTTTGATGGCACCAATAGATTACATATTGGCGATCAATATATTACTCCTATGGGTAAGGTTGGATGTTTTGCCCAAGAGGCGGTGGTACCTGAAACAGGCTGTATACTCCTACCTAAAGGATTTCCTTTGCCTCAAGCAGCTTTAATTGGATGTTCGGTAACAACTGGTGTTGGTGCTGCAATGTATAACGCTGAAATAACTCCTGGTAGCACAGTTGCAGTTTTTGGTGTTGGTGGAGTGGGATTAAATGTTATACAAGGAGCAAGACTACTTGGTGCAAGCAAAATTATTGCAGTAGACATTCATCAAAGCAAATTAGAATTTGCATCCAAATTTGGAGCAACAAATACTGTTGACGCAAGTTCTGGAGATCCCGTTGCAAAAGTAAAAGAATTAACTGACGGCCTAGGTGCTGATTATACTTTTGAGGTTTTTGGATCTTCTGAAACAGTGCTTAATGCATATCATTCAGTTAAAAAAGGCGGTCAGGTTATTATTGTTGGTATTTCTCCAATAACAGCGACTGCAGCTATAGATCCTGTATCTCTTGTAAGATTTGAAAGAACAGTTAAGGGATGTTATTACGGAAGTGCAGTCCCTAATATAGATATGCCAACGATGGTTACGCTTTACAAAACTGGCCAAATTGATATTGATGGGCTGATCACAAGAGAATACAGTTTGGATGAAATTAACCAAGCATATAAAGATATTGATACCACGGAAATTGGTCGCGGTGTCATTACAAAATTCTAAAAATTAGCTTTAGTTTTTGTTGACATATAGTTCACATTATTCTAAGATACGTGCTCACTGTAGATTGTAAATTAATATATAAGAGGTTAAATTTTGACAAAAGTATTTTCAGACGATAACGAAACTTTTGAAAGCTTGTTACGACGCTTTACAAAAAAAGTTCAACAAGATGGTATTCTCTCGGAAGTAAGAAGAAGAGAACACTTTGAACCTCCTAGTATTAAACGTAAGAAAAAAGCCGCTGCTAAGCGACGTAAGAGTATTCGTTAACTACAAACCAAACTATCGAAAATAATAGAGTAGCTATGCCTGGATTAATTGAAAAGATCAGCAGCGAACTTGCTGATGCAATGAAACAAAAAAATGAACCGAAAAAAACTGCACTACGTATGATCAAAGCTGCAATTCGTAACGAAGAGATAGCTTCACAGACAACATTAGATGATCAGGGTATTCTTAGTGTAATATCCAAAATGTCAAAACAATATAACGATAGTATAACTCAATTCAAATCAGCAAACAGAGATGATCTTGTTCAAAAAGAACAAACAGAACTTAATGTTTTACTCGAATACCTTCCACAACAATTATCCGAAGAAGAAATTACTACTATTGCAAAGGATATAGTTTCAAACTTAAGTGAAGAAAATAGATCTAATTTCGGTATGATCATGAAAGAAGTTATGCCTAAGCTAAAAGGTCAAGCAGACGGTTCTATAGTAAGCAAAATCGTTAAAGACTTACTCTAATAACCTGTGATAGTATTAATTCGAAAACATTAGATACATCAAGAGGTTGTTTTGAAATTTGGTATAGTTGTATTCCCTGGTACTTGGAGCGATACTGATTGCTATTTTGCTGTTCACGATATTCTTAATCAAGATGCAGAATACGTATGGCATAAAGATACTAATATTGATAAATTTGATTGCTTAATTTTGCCAGGTGGTTTTTCATATGGCGATTATTTACGTCCAGGAGCCATGGCAAAGTTATCTCCAATTATGAACTCCATCAAAGAATTCGCCTTGAAAGGAAAGTTCATAATTGGTATTTGTAATGGATTTCAAATCCTCTGTGAATCTGAATTGTTGCCAGGTACTTTAATTAAAAATACAACTCTACAATTTAGATGCCAATGGACAAACTTAGTAGTAACAAATAACGATAATCCTTTTACTAATATTTGCACCAAAGGTTCAATTCTTAATATTCCAATTTCACACGGAGAAGGTAATTATTTTATAGATAATGCCGGATTACAAAAACTGTATAAAAATGATCAAATTGTACTTCAATACTCTGATATAAATGGCACTATTAATGATCAATCCAATCCCAACGGATCAGTGGATAATATAGCTGGAATAATTAATCAAAATCATAATGTAATTGGAATGATGCCTCATCCTGAAAGAAGTTGTGAAACAATTCTAGGAAGTACAGATGGTAACAAAATCTTTCAATCAATTATTCGATCAATAGAGCCTACATTATTCAAGGTGCAACCATGATAACAGCTATATTATTTGCACTTCTTGCAGCAACTGGCTGGGGTTCTTCAGCTATTTTTACAAGAAAGGGATTAGAGCATCTACCTACTTCAATTGGAACTATCGTATCTTTAATTGCAAGCTTTATAGTATTAGCATCAGCAGCAATAGTAGTATATGGATTCCAATCTTTTTCCATACCTTTAGTTATGTTTTATATATTAATTTTCATAGGGATTGTAAATTATCCAATAGGTAGATATATGAACTTCACTTCAGTACGATTAGCTGGAGTAAGTAGGTCATCTCCTTTACTTGCAAGTGCTCCTTTAGTTAGCTCTGGATTAGCAATAATTTTTACAAATGAACAATTAAATATATATCTAGGTATCGGAACACTGATGATTGTTTCAGGTATTATCTTAGTAGTTAGTGAAAGAAGATAATAATATGAAATCGTTTATTACAGAAAAAAATATGGTGATTTTAGGAATGCTATGTGCACTTATTGGTGGTAGTGCTTATGGTGCATCGCAATTTATGTTTAAACAAGTATTTAAGCAAAATATTGATCCTTTAGTAGCTGTTTCTTACGCACTACTAAGTGGAACAATTGTGCTTATAGTTTTAAATATAAAATCATTAAAAAAACCAGAAAAACAAATACCCAAAGAAGCATATATTTATTGCATAATTGCAGGAGTTTGTGCTTCAGGGGGACTAGGATTCAGTGCTTTAGCACTGAACATAGCACCTGTTGTTGTTGTATCACCAATATTTGCATTGGTTCCATTAGTAACTCTTAGCCTCACAGTAATTTTTCTTAAAGCAACTGATAGGGTAACTAAAAAAATATGGATAGGTGCAACATTAGTGGTTATAGGAGTTATTTTTATAGGATTTGGATCTTATCAATAGTAAATTATGAAATATACGCAATCACAACTCGATGAAATCGCATTAAGTACGGAAGAGTATCAACTTATTGTGTCTAAATTAGGTAGAGATCCTAATTATCTTGAACTAGGGTTATTTGGGGCTCTTTGGAGTGAACATTGTGGGTACAAACATTCTAAAAACCTAATAAAAACCTTGCCTAATTCAAGCTCAGCACTTTTGGCAAAACCAGGAGAAGAAAATGCTGGCGTTATTGATATTGGAAATAATTTAGCAATAGTATTTAAAATTGAATCCCATAATCACCCATCTGCAGTTGAGCCGTATCAAGGTGCAGCTACTGGAGTAGGAGGCATTATAAGAGATATACTCGCGATGGGTGCAAGACCCGTTGCTATTTTAAATTCTCTTAGATTTGGATATATAAATACTGATCGTAGTGAATATCTTTTTGAAGGTATTGTTTCCGGAATATCTGGATATGGTAATTGTATCGGTATTCCGAATATTGGTGGTGAAACTAAATTTTCAGATTCTTACTCAGGAAACCCCTTAGTAAACGCATTTTGTCTAGGAATTGTAAATAAAAATAATTTAATGAGTGCGGCGTCATATACCCCAGGTAATCTTATCATGGTAATTGGCTCCCCAACTGGACGAGATGGAATTCATGGTGCATCAGGTTTGGCTTCACGAAATTTAAATGAAGATGAATCTGAACAAGATAAACGACCTACAGTTCAAATAGGTAATCCATTTATGGAAAAAGTATTAATTGAATCATGTTTAGAAATTGTATCTAACAACCTTATAGAATCTCTACAAGATTTAGGAGCAGCAGGACTAACAAGTGCAATTGTAGAAACTGTTGATAAAGGGAAAACGGGATTTACTATTGATTTAGCAAAAGTACATCAAAGAGAAACCAATATGACGCCATATGAAATTATGTTGTCTGAATCACAAGAACGTATGCTTATAGTTTTTCCTCCAGAAAATATGAAGAAAATTAGATCAATTCTAGATAAATGGGATCTAGATTATTCAATTATTGGAACAATCACTAATTCTCAAAATGCAGAAATATATTATCAAAAAGATTTAGTAGGGGCTGTTCCAATACATACCTTAACTAATCCACCACTCTACGATTTAGATAATACTGCCCCAAAAGAAATAATCGAATTACAAAATAGCGATCTTTCATTGATATCATTACCTGATAATAATGAAGCAAATGAAATACTGATCAGATTACTCAGTAGCCCGAATATAGCTAGCAAAAAACCAGTTTTTATACAATATGATCATCAAGTTCAAACAAATACAATAGCATCTCCAGAAGATGCTGACTCTGCCATTATTCGAATTAAAAACACCAATCTTGGTATAGGAATTAGTATTGATGGAAATGGGAAAACCACCTATCTCAACCCACTAGAAGGTGGGAAAATAGCTGTTGCAGAAGCATGTAGAAACTTGATTTGTAGTGGTGTAGAGCCAATCGCAATTACTAATTGTTTAAATTTCGGAGACCCAACTACCCAACTCGTTTCATATCAACTCAATCAATCAGTTAAAGGCATTGCTGAAGGGTGTAATACTTTTGGTATCCCTGTTATAAGTGGGAATGTTAGTTTATATAATTCAACTGAAAAAGGACCTATATTTCCTACTCCAATCATTGGTGCAGTTGGTATCATTAAAAATATAGAAGATAAAATAACATCCGAATTTAAAAATTATGATGATTTAGTCATTTTACTAGGTAGTGAATCTCTTTCATATGATCATAATGATTTAGCAGGTAGTGAATATTTAGAAATTATTCATAATAAAATAGCAGGCTCTCCTCAAATTGATTTAGAGTTTGAAAACCGATTGCAAAAATGCTGCCTAAACCTCATAAATAACGGGGTACTCAACTCAGCTCATGATTGTTCTGAAGGAGGAATTGCAGTTACCATTGCAGAATCATGTATATTATCTAATATTGGGTTCGAAAGCAAAATTAAAATAAATGGCCGTTGGGATGTAGCTCTTTTCGGAGAAAAACATTCTCAAATAATTGTTTCCATAAATGCTAATGATATAAGTAGATTTACAACAATATGTAACGAATACAATATGCCATTTGTTTCTTTGGGTATAACTAAACCTCAGATATTCGAAATTAATTCTTTGATTTCAAATACAATAGTTGAATTAAAAAATGCCTACTCTACTAATTTTGTTAAATAATGTGCTATAATCAACAACTCGCAAATAAATCATAAAACTAGAATCAAGATAACGGAAGGAACATGATAAATGAAGGTTATATTTGTAAAAGATGTGCCTGGTAGCGGAAATGCTGGTGACGTAAAAGAAGTTAAAAATGGATATGCACGCAATTATCTACTTCCACAAAACTTTGCGTTACTTGCATCCCATGACAATTTACAAAGATTAACATCAATTAAAAAAGCGGGAGATGAACTCAGGATTAAAGAAGAACAAGACCAAAATGAGTTGGCAAACCTTTTGAATGATATGGAATTTGAATTATCAGAAAAAGTAAACTCTACAGGAAAATTTTATGGTTCAGTAAATCAATCTATGATTTCTGAAAAAATTGAAGCAGATACTGAACGATCACTTGATAGAAGGTTTTTTCATATTGAAAACACTATCGAAGAACCTGGTATTTATTCTGTTGGAATAAGATTCCCTAGAGGAGCAGAATGTTCAATTAAAATCAAAGTTTCAGGTGTTGATATTCAAGGCAATATTATTGAAGCTCAAGAAATTCCTGAAGAAATTATTGAAGAAGATGAAACTCCCGACGAAATTACTGAAACTTTAGTTGATTCTAGTGAAGACAAAGAACAAGCAGAGGACCCAATTGTTGAAACTGTTCTTGAAACCACTGCTGAACTTGAAGATGAAGAATCACCCTCAATTGATGAGAGTGACGATAAAGAAGAGAATAATTAATAATACTGTAAAAATACGTAAACACCGTAACGATATTTCTAAAAATATATAGTATAATTTATCTCCCCGCTTGAGGAACACAATTGCTTTGATTTAACTTAAAATTCATTAGCATGAGGGCATACTATATGTATACAGATCGATTGCCACCGAGTGATGAAGCTGCAGAACAAGCAGTTTTAGGCTCTATATTAATTGAAGGAGATTCACTTTCAGAAGTATCATTAATTGTAAAAGCCAATGATTTCTTTACCGAGAGAAATAAGTGGATTTATGAGGCATGTCTTTCTCTTTATAATCGTGGTGAACCAATTAACCAAATAAGTGTTGCACATGAATTGTCCTCCACAGATAAACTTGAAAGCATTGGAGGAGAAGGCTTTTTAAGTAATTTAATTGCTATTGTTCCTACTTCTGTTTATGCAAGTCATTATGCTCAAATAGTTAACAGAACATCTACAATGAGAAACCTTATCAAAGCAGCGACTGAGATTGCATCTTTGGGGTATGAACCTGATTTCGAAGTTGATTCAGCAATAAAACAATCAGAAGATATTCTTTTTCAAATCCGAGAAACCCGTGAAAATCGTGATTTTAGATCACTTCGAGATGTTTTAGACACATACCTTGAGGAATCATCTGACGACGACCCAGAAAATTTAAAAAAAACACAACCTATTTACACAGGGTTTCGAGATTTAGATACGTTGTTAGGTGGGCTACAGCGATCAGATTTATTTATTTTAGCAGCAAGGCCAAGTATTGGTAAAAGTAGCTTAGCATTAAACATAGCAATGAATGCTTGTAAAAATAATTCTACGGTTGCAATTTTAAGTTTAGAAATGAGCGGAGAGCAATTAGCTATGCGCATGGTTTCATCAGAAGCAAAAGTAGATTCACATAGGGTTCGCCAAAATGTAATTAACAACCAAGAGCAACAAAGAATTGTCTCTGCAATAGGCACTCTTTCAGATTTAGACTTGTATATTGATGATAGTCCTATACAAACGATCACTGAAATCCGTAGTAAAGCTCGAAGGTTAAATCTTGAAAGGAATATTGATTTACTCATTGTTGACTATATGCAACTTATACAAGGACTACATCGTAACGAAAACCGAGTACAAGAAATAAGTGAAATTTCAAGATCCCTGAAAGGTATCGCTCGAGATCTTAATATACCTGTAATAGCTATATCACAATTGAGTAGAGCTGTTGAACAAAGACCCTCACATAGACCTCTATTATCTGATTTACGTGACAGTGGAAGTATCGAACAAGATGCTGACATTGTTTCATTTATATATAGAGAAGATGTATATTATACAGAAGAAGAATGGAACTCAAGAAACCCTGTTGAACCCTATCCCAAAAATATTGCTGAAGTAATTATTGCAAAACATAGAAATGGACCATTAGGTAATATTAATTTATTTTTCAATGAACAATACGCTGAATTCAAAGATATGGCGACAAGAGAAATTGATAATTAATTATCTAACTAAAGGATCTGAATGAAAACTGAGAGTATCATCAAATTCAATAATAGAAATTATATTCCAATACCTGTAGAGTTAACTTCAAGTTTATTAAAAGATATAGATTCTTATGATGAATTTAAATGTACTTTACGTATATTTTCCTTAATATATTCATTACAACCAAAACGTATATGGTTAACATTTGAAGAATTAATATCAGACCCAGTTCTCCGCGAAAGTATCGGGACTAATAATACTCAACAAATAACTGAAAAAATATTAAAAGGTATCTATGCTGCAAAAAATAGAGAAACTATAATTATCCGTGAGAAAGTAAAAAATCAAATAGAAAACAGTATTATTTTAATTAATGATAAAATCTCAAATGAACTATTATCAAAAAAAGATATAGGGAATCTACAAGCTGGATTAGATCTTGAGCAAGCTGACTTTCAAATTGGCAATAAAAACCAATCAAATATCTATACCTTATATGAAGATAATATTGGTCATATGACGCCACTATTAGCTGAAGAATTAAAACTAGCAGAAAAAAATTATCCTAAGATATGGATAGAAGAAGCATTTATTGAAGCTGTAAAAAACAATATTCGAAACTGGAAATATATTTCTAGCATTTTAAACAGATGGCAAATTGAAGGAAGAACAAATGGAGAGTCTACGAGATATTCTAAAAAAAGTGAACGAGAAAGCCAACTTAGACGAGCTCAAAAATTTAGAGACGAATTCATCAACAAAAAATCTTGATGAAACTGAAGAATGTACAATCTGTAATGGAACTAAATGGTTAAGTTTTAATGTCCCTGTAGGTCATGAGAAATTTGGCAAAATTGAACCATGTGAATGTCAAAAAGAAAAACTCTCGAATGATATTTACACTAAACTTCAAGAAGTTAGTGGAATCAAAAGTTTAAAAAAATTAACATTTAAAAATTTGAAGCAAAATGGTTTAAACAAGGAATTTTCAACAAAATTTCGACATGCTTATGCTGTAGCTCAACAGTATGTCCATGACACTAATGGATGGTTAATATTTCAAGGCCCGAGTGGGAGTGGGAAAACTCATTTACTTGTTGCAATTCTTAATCAAACAATGAAAAAAGGGAATGCTGCATTCTATATATCAACTCCTGATTTACTTGATCATTTGCGTTCATCCTTCGGCCCAAATAATATGAATGATTACGATACTTTATTTGACCACATCAAAAACATTCCTCTTTTGGGTTTAGATGACTTTGGATCTGAGAGTTCTACGACTTGGGCAAAAGAAAAATTAGCTCAACTTATTAACTATAGATATAACCGTGCACTTCCAACAATAATTGCCTTATCTACTGGTCTAAACCAACTTGATGAAACTATCAGTGGGAAATTACATGATGATAATTTGGTTGATTTAATATCATTAGGTTCAAAACAAGATATTTCATTTGGGTATTTAGACCGACTGCGTCAAGATGTAACACAAACCATGACTTTTGATAACTTTAACTATAGGTCTTCTAAAATACTTCAGCGAGGTTATGAACAAGCTTTGGAATTTGCAACAAATCCTGATGGTTGGTTGGTAATTCGTGGTAACACAGGAAGTGGTAAAACACATCTAGCTGCGTCAATAACAAATCAATTAGAATCAAACGAAATAAATTGTATCTTTACATTTATACCAGACTTAGTCGATTATCTGAGACTAAGTATTAACAATACGAGCCCTATATCTCATGAATCATTACTAAAAGATTTAATGACTTGTGAATCTTTGATACTGGATGATTTTGGAACAAAAAGTAATTCTACCTGGATTGACGAAAAAATATATCAAATATTAGTACATAGATATGAAAGTAAACTAATTACAGTATTAACTATTAGGAATTTAAATGAAATTCCAGATTCAATTATTTCCCGACTAAGTGATACTGCATTAGTTGATCATATTGAGTTAGATAGTCCAGATTATCGTCAAACAAAAACACAAAAGTAAAATAAATATTAGGAGGCTTAAACTGACTCATAAGAAAGATTGTGTGTTTTGCAATATTGTTGCAAAAACTGAACCAGCAGATATTTTATACGAAGATGAACAAGTAATGGTTTTTCGAAATAAACTAACATGGGTACCTATTATGCTACTTTGTATACCTAAAAATCATATGACACAAGCTAAACTTTGGACTGATCCGATATTGGCTCATGTCGGTAAAATTGCTGCATATTTAGCAGCAGAGCATTGCGAAGAAGGATTTAGGATACTCTCTAACTTTGGTCGACATGGTCTACAAAGCCAAGAACATGGACACCTACATATGATTGGTGGTGTTAATCTAGGATCCTATGCTTAACTTATCTACAGTCGGCAGCACCATTTACATGCATAGTTTGTCCTGTCATATATCCTGCTCCATCTGATGCTAAAAACAAACAAACAGATGAAATTTCTTCCACAGTAGCCAATCTTCCAAGAGGTACTCTTGCATATCGTCTTGCAGCAAGTTCATCTAATTCTTCCTTAGTCATTTTTGCATGTCTAGGCCCAGTAGTATCTATTGTCCCTGGTGAAACACAATTAACTAATATATTATGTGGTGCTAATTCTTTGGCAAGTGATCTTGTAAATCCAACTAAACCCATTTTAGATGCAGATACATGGGTATAACCCTCGTGCCCTTCTAATGCCATTAGACCTGCTATATTTATAATTCTTCCCCAGCTATTTGATATCATTCCAGGAACACAAAGCTTAGAGCATAAAAACGCCCCATCCAGATCAATACCTGTAACTTTTTTCCAATCAGAATATTGCATGTCTATAAAAGGTGTACCAGGTCTTAAAGCTGCATTATTCACTAATATATCAATAGTTCCAAATTTTTCTAATCCTGATTCAATCATCGAATTAACTTCTTGTTCATTTGAAATATCTGCTTGAATTGCTAAAACTTCTACACCCAAGTCTTTAATCTCTTTTGCGGTAGTATTCAATTCTTCAATATTAGATTTATTATTTATGATTACATTAGCACCCTCTGATGCATACATTAATGCAATAGATTTTCCTATATTTCTACCTGATCCTGTTATCAATGCTGTGCGACCTTTTAATGATTCCATATTCTCCCTTTCAAACGTCTTTAAATTTCGTTAAATAATCAAACTTTTTAACTTTACAATATTCTGTAATCATACGATAATAGAATGTCTGTAAAATTCATTCTACAGTTTTAAAAGAGAAAGATGAATAAAATGAACCATAAAAAGATTATTCTAACAATGATGTTAGCGTCTACGATGGTGTTAACTTCTATAGCATGTGGTGGCGGAGAAGATGAAGTTGAAGAAATAACTACAGAGACGGTTGCTGTCCCTACCGCAACTCAAGCACCAGCTCCAACCCCTACCCCAAAACCTGAGCCTACTGCAACTCCTGTTCCACCAAAACCTACTGCTACTCCTGTTCCAGCAAAACCTACTCCTACCCCAAAGCCTACGGCTACCCCAACCCCTACTCCTACTCCTACTCCTACTCCTACTCCTACTCCGATTATCAATTTAAAAAAATATGATTCACTTGGATTTTCTATAACAGGTGACACAAATACAACTTTTACTAGTACAGGTTACACAGGAACTGAAGCTACTAACACTCAAGGAGTCGTTAGTTTTAGTTATAAAGGCACACAAGTCATAATGACCTGGCTTCCTAGTAATGGAATTTCTTCTGGAGGACTTTTGGCTGATACAGTCGCCACATACAAACAGGCTCAACCAAATGTAGTTTTTAATGCGCTAGGTGATTCTGGAAATTTATTAATAGATAGCGATAAAATAACAGGTTCTTATGGAGGACTTGCCGTAAACGATGATAACGGAAATTTGAAAACTGGAATATTAATAGGTTCATGGACTTGTGAAGATAGTCCTAAAACTTCCTTTAACATTACTGTTACTGCAGATAATCTAACTACATTACAATTACGATTTAAAAGACTTACTGACAGTTTCAGCTGTTAGTTTATTTATAGTATTACTTTTTATTACATGAGGTAAAAACATGAAAATACTAAATTCTAAAATTAGACAAAACATAATAAGTACAACTTTAGCGTTAAGCTTAAGCATTGGTAACGTACTTCCTGTAATGGCTGCACACGGAGGTGAGGGTGATTCAGCTCCTCCTCCTCAGCAAGATACAGGTGGTGGAGGTGGAGGCGGAGCTGATGCTGGCGCCGCTGCTGCCGCTGCTGCTCAACAAGCTGCTGATAATGCTGCCGCTGCTGCTGCTCAACAAGCTGCTGCTGGTGCTGCTGCCGCTGCCGCTGCTCAACAAGCTGCTCAACAAGCTGCTCAACAAGATACTGGCTCACAACCTGCGGGTGATACTGGTGCTGGTGCTGCTGGTGCCGCTGGTGCTGCTGGTGCCGCTGGTGGAGCTTATGATACCGGTGCTGCTGGTGGAGCTTATGATACCGGTGCTGCTGGTGCTGCTGGTGCGGCTGGTGGTGCTTGTGGTGCTGGTGCTGCTGGTGCCGCTGGTGGCGCTTCTGATGTCGGTGCTGCTGGTGAGGGTGGGTGCGGGGGTGGGCCTGACGGG